>Ga0182027_10000014_pt1 | contig 249052 bp, 223 predicted proteins | sample 712E1DmetaG_FD_121300 | JGI IMG/M metagenome (GOLD analysis project Ga0182027, IMG submission 121300) | Permafrost microbial communities from Stordalen Mire, Sweden - 712E1D metaG (Illumina Assembly) | ecosystem: Environmental > Terrestrial > Soil > Wetlands > Permafrost | place: Sweden...
GAGCTGGATCAAATACCCGGGCAACTGGGACCCCTTCGAATCGCCCAGGAGATACGCCGCCAGATCGGCTTTATGCTCTTGAATCAAACCCGTCGCCCTGGCCAGATTTGCGATCCTGGACTTGCGAACCCGGTCGGACACGAGGCCGAGCGAGACATTCATGCTGTTGAGCACATTGCCCACATTGTGCAGGACATTCGTGGCCACCTCTGCCATGCCCGCCTGCCGCGAGGTGTCCAACAACTGCTTGTGGAGATTCTCCATCATCGTCTCGGTATGCTTGCGGTCCGTGATGTCTCGGGAGATGCCCACCAACCCGACGATCTCATTTTGCGGATCGCGCAGGGGCACCTTGGTGGCCAGGAGCCAACCGGTCTCGCCATTCGCAAGAATCGTTGACTCCTCGCGGTTGTTGAGCGGCAGCCCGGTCTGGAGGACCTGCCGGTCATCGGCCATGGACCGGGTCGCAAGTTGGGCCGGACGAAAGTCGAAATCCGTCTTTCCCGTCGCCTCGGCCTGGGATCTGGCGCCGAGCGCGTGCAGATGGGCGATGTTGTTGAGGATGAACCGCGCCTCCGTGTCTTTGGCATAGATGCGGTCCGGTATGGTCTCGATCAACGTGCGCAGTAAATTGCGCTCTCGCGCCAATGCGTCCTCGGCAAGTTTCGTCTCGGTGATATCTTCGGCAACACCGGCGACCTGGTAGATCAAGCCCGACTGATCGCGGACCGGAAAACGGCGATCCGCAATCCAGCGCACCGAGCCGTCGGGCCGCAGGATCCGGTACTCGACAGCGAATGGTTTGGTCATCGGCTGGGGCAGCGACAAAATCACCCGCTCGCGATCTTCCGGGTGGATGGCCTCCAGCCAGGCCTTTGGAGATTGGTACAAACTCTCGCGTCTGCACCCCCAAATCTCCTCGTAAGCGGGACTGACATAAATCATCCGGCTGACCGATGGATCCGCCAACCAGAAGATCTGGCCGATGATTTCCGTCATCTGACGGAACATCTCTTCGTTGGTTTCCGCCACCTTCCGCAACCGCGCTTCGCTTTCCCGAAGAGCTTGTTCGGCCTGCTTGCGCTCCGTGATGTCGCGGGAAACACCGAAGGTGCCGATAATGGCGCCCTGAGGATCCCGCAGCGGTTCCTTGATCGTGGAAACCCACGTCACCCGGCCGTCGGGGTGCGTTTCCCTTTCTTCCTTGTTCACGATCGGTTGGCCGGTGCGAATGATCTGCTGTTCGTCATCGAACGCCGGCTGGGCGTGTTCCACCGTGAAGAAATCAAAGTCGGTTTTGTCAAAGGCATCGGATGGATCGTGCAGGCCAAAGCGTTTGGCCTGAGAGTGGCTGATCCGCGTGAACCGGCTTTCTAGATCCTTGAAGTAGATGTAGTCGGGAACGTCATCCATCAGCGCTTTCAGCAGATAGCGTTCGTACGCCAGGCTCTCCTGGGCCTGCTTGCGCTCGGTAACGTCGCTGGAGATGCCAAAGGTACCGATGATATTGCCCTCCCGATCGCGAAGAGGCCATTTGGTCGTGGAAATCCAGGCCACCCGGCCATTGGTGTAGGTCTGTTTTTCCTCCTTGTTGACAACGGGCTGACCCGTGCGGATGATCCGCTGCTCGTCATCGAAGAACGACCGGGCGTCCTCGCGCGGATAGAAATCGAAATCACTTTTGCCCACTGCCCCGGACGGGTCGCTCAATCCCAGGAATTCCGCCTGGGCGCGGCTTGTCCGAAGGAACCGTCCTTCGCGGTCTTTGAAATAAACATTATCGGGAATGTTGTCCATCAGGGCGCCCAACAGATTGCTTTGGCGCGCCAGTGCCGCCTCCGCCTGCTCGCGCTCTCGCACCAGCTCTTCCATGGCATTCCGGCAGCGCCTCGTTTCCTGTGCGAGCCGCCATTTCTCCGTAAGGGCGAGGACCATTTGACGAACTCCGAGGGAATCGAATGGCTTTTTCATGATGACGAACTGATCGGTCGACCCCGGTGTCAACAGACTCTCCTCCAGCGATCCATCAGACTCGACAGCGCAAAAGATCAATTGAAGGTCGGGATCAGCTTCCAAAAGTCTTCTCGGGATCTCCGCCTCGTTCCCTCCCTGCAGCATTCGCACGTCGATAAAGACCAGGGAGTACGGTTGACCCTCCTGACGTGCTCGAAGCGCCAATTCCAGGCCTTCCTGGGCTTGAAGCGCCGGCTCGACCTGGAATCTCGACCTACCGGGGGGAACCGTGTTGAGGATGTTGCCGATCTCGTCCTGAATCGCCTGATCACCGTCGATTACCAGGATCCGTCGGTGGGTGGCCGATGACTTATCGCTCATGATCCCCCTGCCTTCGGCTTGGTGGGCAGCGACAGGGTGAACGTCGCCCCCTTGCTGGTCCCGTCGCTGTTCACGGTCAACGTTCCGCCCATTTCCTGGGCTGCCAGCGCGCCGCTATGCAGGCCAAATCCATGCCCTTCCTTGCGCGTGGTAAACCCATGCTCGAATATCCGTGTCAGGTTTTCAGGGGAAATGCCGATGCCGTTGTCGACCACGGACACATGCACAAAATCGCCGCTGTTGCGGTCTATTCGCAAGGTCAGAAGGCGGTCCTCCTTTCCCCCTTCGTCCAGGGCGTACTTGGCGTTGCGGATCAGGTTCACCAGGATTTGCAGCACTTTGTGTCTCTCGACAACAACGAAGGGCACCTCCGTGTATTCGCGCAGGATACGCACCTCGTGGCGCGCCAGAGCGGCTGCATTCATGCGCACCGCATCCTCGACCAATTCGACCACCGGCAGCGTTTCCACCACGCCGGACACCTTGGAGTAGTTCTGCTGCATCGCCACGATCTCCTTGATGTGTTCGACATTGCCCTGGAGTAGTTGCACCTCCTTGAGTATCTCCGCCTGCTCCTCGGTCAAATGGCCCGCGAGATTGGCCAGGTACTCCGGCAACTGGGAGCCCTTCATGTCGCTGGTAAGATAGGTCGCCAAATCGGCGTGATGTTCCCGGAGCAGCGCGGTCGCCTTGGCCAGATTCGCAATTCTGGATTTGCGGACCCGGTCGGACACGACAGAAAGGGAAACATTGACGCTATTGAGCACGTTGCCGACATTGTGCAGGACGTTGGTGGCCACCTCGGCCATTCCCGCCTGACGCGAAGTATCCAGAAGTTGCCGGTGGACGGCCTCCAGTTTGCCTTCTGCCTCCTTGATGGGCGTGATGTCTTTGGAAATCCCAAAGGTGCCAATGATCGCGCCTTCGACGTCGCGCAATGGCATTTTGCTCGTGAGCGCCCAGGTCACGCGCCCGTCGGGCCATTCGGTTTTCTCAATTCGCCCCAGCACCGGCTGCCCCGTGCGAATGATGTGCTGCTCGTCCTCGAAGAATCCCTGGGCATCCTTGGCCGAATAGAAATCGAAGTCGCTCTTGCCTGTTGCCTCCTCCGTTTCCTTCAAACCAAAGAGCACGGCGTGGGCGCTGCTGATCCGCAGGTAACGGCTCCGGCTGTCTTTGAAATAGATCACGTCGGGAGATGAGTCCAACAGGGTCCGCAACAGGTGACGCTCGTAAGCCAACTCAGCCTCGGCCCGTTTGCGCTCGGTGATGTCGAACAACATCCCCTGGGTGCCCATGATCTTCCCGTCGGGGCCAAACACAGGCGACTTGACCACGTGCAAATGCAATACCTTGCCATCCTGGCCGGGGTATTCCTCCTCCACTTCGATGTGTTTTCCCGTCTCCATGATCAAGGCATGATCGTTGGTGCCTTGCGTGGCCAGTTGGATCTCCCGGGTCATTTCCGGATGGTCTTCACCTCGCCTCATCAGTTCGTAGGCAGCCAGTTCCTGCGGTGTCTTGTTCAGAAACTCATCGGGTATCATGCCCTTCAACCGGCAGAACCAGGAATTCACGAAGACGTAGCGTCCTTCCGCGTTCTTGCGGAACACGCCGGTGGGCATTTGTTCCACCAGCGAGTGGTAAAGCGATTGGGATTCGAGCAGCGCCTCCTGGGCCCGCTTCTGTTCCGTAATATCCCGGAAATTCCACACGCGCCCGATGATTTCGTTGCGGATATACTGCGGTTTGGAGTAACGCTCGAAAGTCCTCCCGTTTTTGAATTCAATCCTGTCAAAACTCTCCGCCTCGGGGGTTTCGTACAACTCCCGCACTTTCTTCAGGAAGATTTCGGGATCACTCAGTTGATCGAGCACCATTGTCAACAACTGTTCGTCACTACCGGCCGCAAGCGCGGACTCGGGGATGTTCCACAGGCTCGCAAACATCCGGTTGTAGGTCACGACCCGGCCCTGACGGCCCACCACCAGCACGCCGTCCACCGTGGACTCGATCGTCGCATGCAGAAGGGACAGGGAACTTTCCAACTCGCTCGTGCGTTCCTCCACGCGTCCTTCCAGGCCCTCGTTGGCGGCCTGGAGCGCGGCATCCCGCTGCTGAATCTGAGCGAGCATCTCGTTGAAATCATCCGTCAGCACTCCCAGTTCGTCCTCGCTCTGCTTGACGGCGCGCAGCCCGTAGTTCTTTTGCACGGCAACGTCCCGGGCTGTCCTGGTCAGGCTCAGAATGGGCTCGGAGAGCCAGCGTTGGAGCCTCGACGACATGAACAAGGCGGCCAACAGGGAGACGCACAGGACGAGGGTCAGGATGCCGGCATATTCCCGTAACGCCTGCGACATCTCCCGCGAATCCGACTGCAAATAGACCGTGCCAATCGTGTTGCCCTTTTGCTCGATTCGATGGAACAGGATCAGGCCGTCGTTCGTGAACCGGTATCCCTCCGGACCCATCCTGGGCAGGTCGAAGTCTTTCCGTATGTCGGCACGGTAGTAGGCGGCAAACGGCTCGCCGTCCCTGGCGTAAATGCAGGCCGCAACAATGTTCGGTTCCGCCCGCAATGCCGACAGCGTTTGTTCCGCGGCTTGCGGATCGCTGAAATCCAGGGCCCCGGTGCTGTTCTCTCCGATGATCTTTGCCAGAATCGTGAAATTATTCGCGAGTTCTTTTCGATAGGAGACGGCCCTGTACGCGGCGAATCCGAAACAGGTCAACAACATGGCAGCGACGCTGGTCGACATGATCGCCAGCATCTGCTTGCGCTGATAGGAGGCATTTGGGAACAATCGCATGCTAGTTCTTCTTCATCTCTGGTTTCCCCGTCACCACATCGGCCACGCTGAGCAGCTTGGAGCTGAGCTTCAACTGCGCCCGCTGGGCCGGCACAAGATTGATCTGCAGCCGGATCCTGTTTGCTTTCTTTCCGACACCGATCATGCCGTCCTGGGACAAAAAGTCTTCCGTCTCCCCCACCGTCAACACCGGCAGGTCCTTCACGGCGCCCAGGATTTCCCGGATATGCTCTTTCTCGGAGGCGCCGATGAACAGGATATGACAGTTCCTGTATTCATTCGTACTGGCTACCTGCTTGACCACCACGGAACGGCCATTGACGTTCTTTCCCCCAACAACCTGTTTGAGGGCGTCTTCAAAACTCTCCTGGCCGACAAGGCCGATCACAATCGGAGCGTCGTCGGAGGCAAATGCGTCCTGCGGCCAATCCACATACTTGGCAAAATTAAAGAGGAACAGCGCTTTGACCTGGGATTCGGAAAGCGCGGGCGCTTCGGTTGCGCCGTGAGCAACCGCCATCCACAACATGCCTGCTACGCCCACGGCGATTCGCGCGCGCCGTCGGAGACGGGGACAAAGTTGGATTGTTTGATCGAACCAGCTCATTCTGATCCAGCTATTTTTGTCTTCGCCTCATCGGTGTTGAGTTGGCCTTCGGTGTCGTCATGAGGTTCCCCGCTCAAAAACGCCAGGTGACCTTTCCCACGACGCTGCGCGGCATTTCCGTGATCAGACTCGTCTTGTAACTGCTGAATTCGGCATGCCGGTCATCGGCCAGATTCTGCCCCCACACACCGATCTCCAGCGATTTGATGGGACGCCAGGTCACACCGAGATCCACCCGGAAATAGGAAGGAATGTGCGTCACCCCCAGGCCCACGACGGGAGCAATCTGGTCCACGTAGTAAACCGCACCATTCAATTCGACGTTGTGAGGCAGATCGAGATAGGAACGGACCTGGAATTGATTCTGCGGGCTGATCTGGTTGATCGATGCGTTGGCTGTGTTCGGACTCAAATGCATCTGCAGCAAACTATAGCTGGCAACCGATTTCCAATTGTCGGTGGGCCGCCATTCCGCCAACAATTCGCCACCATAGGTCTGGCCGCTCTGCGCGTTTTCGGTCGTCAGGGGAAGCACCGAATGCGGAGGAGGCGGGCTGCCCTCCGGCCGGGGAAGACCCACACCGTAGAAGGCAAGACGGTCGTAGACGTTGTAGAACAAGGTAGCGTCCAGGGACAATTGCTTGACCGGCTCGATTCGATAGCCCAGTTCGTAGGCCAGCAGCTCTTCCGACTTGAAATTCGGATTCCCAAACACTGAGATCAGGAGGGTTGAACCACCCTGATCGAAGGCCAGCCGATTCTGACGAATGTACAGTTCGACGTCCGCCGGGGTCCTGACAGCACGGGACACCGCCGCCCAAACGGTTTGCTTCTCGGTAGGCGTCCAGGCCAGCCGCGCGCTGGGCTGCACTTCGAATCCCGTGAAATCATTGTGCTCGAACTTAGAGCCGATCGTCAGATGCAACCGGTCTTGAACGATCGTGATCTCATCCTGCAGGAAAGCGCTGAAGACCTGGTGATGGCTGACAGCCGGTGTAAGTTGCACAAAGAAGTTCGTGGTGGCGCTTTGATCCTGAGAACGGTACCCCAGTCCCCACAAGATGTCCTGACGCTCTCCCAGGGCAAACCGATGCTGCAGGTCGAAATCGTAGGTCTCGTTGCGGATGATGATCGGCGCATCCTCCTGCCGCATGTGGTCGTAGTACATCTGCACCGCCAGATGGGACGTGTCCGAGAAATCATGCGTCCAACGGCCAAGAAGATTACCCCCCTCGTTGTGATCGAGAAAATTCATTCGAGTGGAAAATGGCGGTGTCAATTGCGCTTGGTCCACCGTCTCCCCCGCATCGCTGTAATAATAGTCCCCTTGCAGCGTCAGACGATTGATGTCCGAGGCCTGCCAGTCGAGACGGAAACCACCGAGAGTGCCATTCCAGGCGTCCGCTGTGGAATTGCCATTGGCAGTGACGAAATTGTCGCGATCAAAGTACTTCACGTAAACGCGATAGAACAGGTTGGTCCCAACCTGGCCGCCGTACCGCGCCGTGGTGGAAGGCTGCTCTTCGGTTCCGTAGGTGACGGATGCCAGGCCGCCCTGGGTGTCCTGGGCGCTCTTGGTGATGATGTTGATCACGCCGTCGACGGCGTTCGCGCCCCACAGCGTCGCACCGGGTCCACGGATGACCTCGATTCGCTCAATGTCTTCGAGGGGTGTGTCCTGAACATTCCAGTAAACACCGGCGAACTCCGGCGTGTAAACCGTGCGTCCGTCGACCAGCACCAGCAACTTGTTTGAGAATTCGCTGTTGAACCCGCGGGCGCTGATCGCCCATTGATTGGCGTTGATGCGCGCCACGTCCAACCCCGGCACCATCCGCAGCAACTCGGGAATGCTGGTCAAACCCGAACGCCGAATGTCTTCGGCCGTGATCACGTAGATGGCGGCGGGAGCCTTGAATAAATCGGTTTGCTTCTTCGCCACCGAAGTGACCTGGATATTCACCAACTGCTCCAGCGTCAGGTTGCTCCAGTCGTTCGTGGCGAAGGGAGACTGTGCCACGTCAATCGTCCCGGCGGTACCGGATTCCACCGCAAGGCATGCCAACACCATCAACGTCAGGATCGCTCCCTGGACGCGGCGCACCAAAACTGAATCCCCTGTAGCCGCACCGTTGCCGCATACGGCCGCGGCGTCTCGTCCGACTCGGCTTACGGGTGCGACTTCCCAACGCAGGCTAAGCCGAGTCCGCGAGACGCCATCAGCAGATGGCAACCCTGCGGCTACAGTGTTGTTAGTAGCTCTATGGATAGGTATCGTCATGAATCACCTGCTCTTGGGTGCGATTGTAGAACCAATTCCTCGAGGATGCCGGCCACCTTTTGAAACTCGGTGGACTTGTCCACAAAGAAGTCCGCGCCGGCTTCCAGGCATTTCTTTCTCACCTGAGGATCACCGTAGTTGGTGAACATGATGACAACGGGAGAAGGCTCGTTCTTCTTGAGTTGGGTCAGCACGTCAAAGCCGCTTCCGCCCGGCATGCGGATATCCAGGATCACCACATCCGGCCTCGCCAGCGGAATCGCCTGCAAAGCTTCGGAAGCGTTCCGGGCGAACCCGATCACTTCGACCCCGTCGCTCTCGGAAAGCATCGCGGTCAATTCCTCACGCAAAAGGACGGAATCATCTACGATGAAAATTCTCATTTAGTTCCAGTCCATCAGTGCATAGCAATGCCCATACGCCTGCTCTCGTCATCGGCAAAATAGCTGTAATCCCCGAGTCTGATTTTCTTGTCAGTGTTTGTCTTACATATAGCTAAGCCGCGTGGGCCCATGAACCTGCAATCCTTCAAACCGCAAAGGCCGTTAATGCCCGCCGATGAACACAGACCTGTCTGTGCGGTTCCAACAGGAGCCCGTCGGCCTTCTTGCGATTTCGTTCACAACGTCTCAGTTTCAAGAGCAGCGGGTGGACGTTTTGGGGCGAATCGGGTGGTGCGTCTTGAAAGCAAGGACATGCCAGGCGCAGAAAACACCCGTCGAAGAAAAACCACCGAAGATGTGTTATAGAGTTTCCCGGCAGACCGGGTTGCGGTTTCCGCGCGGCTGCGGCGTCACTGGGCTGTATCCGTAAGATGATGATCCACGGCGTAACGCATCAACTCTGCATTGGTCTTCATCTTCATCTTGGCCAGCGCGCGCGTGCGGTAGGTGCTGATGGTCTTGACGCTGAGGGAGAGTTGTACTGAAATCTCGCTGACGGTTTTCCCGGAAGCGATCAATCGAAGCACTTCAAACTCGCGGTCGGAGAGATTCTCGTGAGCCGCTCGGTCGGCGGATGCGTTGACGGAGGTTGCCAGGGCTTCGCCCAGGGCGGCGCTGACGTATCGGCCGCCCGCGAGCACTCTCTTGACAGCGGCCACGAGTTCTTCCACCGCACTCTCCTTGTTGAGGTATCCGGCTGCGCCCGCCTTGAGGACGCGGAGCGCGTATTGCTCCTCGGGATGCACGCTCAAAATCAGCACGGGCAGATGGGGCCGGTGATGCTTCAAGTCCTTGAGCAGGTCGAGTCCGCTTCGGCCGGGCATGGTGATGTCCAGCAGGACAAGATCCCACTCCTGCTTCCAAACCAGGTCGAACGCTTCCTGCGTGCTGGCCGCTTCTCCGATCTCGGCATCCTGGAACGCATCTGCCAGAATCTGTTTCAACCCCCGCCGCACCACGGCATGGTCATCCGCCACGAGAATCTTCACTCGGTCCCTCCTTCTCCAGTGGTATCAATACCAGAACGGTCGTTCCCTGTCCTCGTTTTCCCACGAAACTGATCGAGCCGCCAAAAACGTGCACGCGCTCCTGCATTCCCAGCAGCCCGAGCGATTGCGTTCCCAGGACCTGCTCTTCCGTGATTCCCCTGCCATCGTCCTGGACCTTCAAGACAAGGTTACAGCCTTGTTCCGTGATGTTGACGCTGACCTTGGTTGCCTGGGCGTGGCGCGCCACGTTGGTCAGGATCTCCTGGAAGATGCGAAACACCGCGGTCGAGCGATCCGGTCCGAGATAATCCATCCGGTTCGCATCCATCCCCAGGTCGCAACCGAGACCGGTCCGCCTCTGAAACTCCTGCAGGTACCATTCGATCGCTGCCGACAGACCCAGATCGTCCAGCACCCCCGGGCGCAACTCGGTGGCGATTCGACGCACCGTATGGATCGTTTGATCCAGGAGATTCGACATCGATTCGAATTTCTGTTTCACGGCGGAAATCGCTCCCGCTTCCCCGGTGGGCTTCGTCCGCTTTGCCAGCCAGGCCAACTCCATTTTCAGTCCTGTCAGCGCCTGCCCCAACTCGTCGTGGATCTCCCGGGCCACCTTCGTCCGCTCCTCTTCCCGCGCCGACTGCAGTCGGACCGCCAGCGCCCGCATTCGCTCGCGGGACAGGCGAAACTGTTCTTCACTTTCGCGCAACGCGTTCTCCAAAGCCGTCGTCTTCGACTGAAGTTGCGCTTCCGCGCGGTTGCGTTGACGCCGCACCTCCGCTTCCTTCAACAACCGCTCGATCGCGGGCAGGAGGCGGCCCCACTTGTTTTTCATCAGGTAATCGTGCGCCCCGGCTTTCATGGCGGCTACCGCCATCTCTTCACCAAGGGCGCCCGAAACGATTAGAAACGGGAGATCAACCCCCGTGTTCTTGAGTAACTCCAGCGCTGCCAGAGCGTTGAATCCCGGCAGGGCATGATCGGAGATGACAAGATCCCAGGGCTGGCGCTCCAACGCCGCAGTCATGGCGGGAGCTGTATCGACGCGCTCGTGAATCGGATCGTAACCGCCCCGGCGCAGTTCATGAACGATCCGTTCTGCGTCACGGGTTGAATCCTCAACGAGGAGTATGCGCAAGGGTCTGCTCGTCGCCCATCACCTCCCCACTCCCGCAACCTTGCGGAACTTTCCGGGCGCCAGTAAATGCACGACCCCATTCTTTGTCAATGATGGCCACATCCCCTGAATGATCCCTACGAGAGAATACATACACCCAAGGATCCGGTTTCGTAAACCGCTATTTATGAGGGCGTAGCCTGAGCGGCACCACCGCCGTGATTGATGGGTTGTTGGTAGGGACGGACCGCCGGGCTGTCCGAACCGCTGCCGGGACTCGGCGCGCCCGGCGGTCGCGCCCTACCGGTCGGCTCTGTCCGGAAAGGAGCGACATCCTCAGTAAACAACGGTAGCGAAAACGGGGTAGTCCTTGAGACGCTCGCGGCCCTTCAGGAAGGAGAGTTCGATGACGAAATCGATTTCCATGATGTTGCCACCCAACTGTTGCACCAGCGTCGTGGCGGCCATTGCGGTTCCACCGGTGGCAAGAAGATCGTCCACAATGATGACGTTGGCGCCTCTCTGGATGGCGTCCACGTGCATTTCGCTGGTCTCACTGCCGTATTCCAATGTGTAACTCGTGACGACCGTCTTGTACGGCAGTTTCCCCTTCTTGCGGATGGGAACCAGGCCAATGCCGAGTTTATAGGCGACAGCACCCGCAAAAATGAACCCGCGCGCGTCGATCCCGACAACCGCGTCCACCTTCCTGCCCTTCTGACGGTCCGCGATCGAGTCTACTGCCTGACGGAACAGTTGCCCATCCTGCAGAATCGGCGTGATGTCTTTGAACAGGATCCCCTTGACCGGAAAATCCGGTACGTCGCGCACCGCTGCTTTGAGTTTGTCGTACATGACGATTGGTTTGTACCAGAGACCGACGCGGAAAGAAAGCGGGAAAGGCGGCCACCGCACACGCAGCGACGAGTTCAGTTCTTGCCTGTGACCGGAGCAGGCCGGTCCTGCTTGTCCAGGATCCGTCGCAGCTTCGTGAGGGCGATGTTCTGGACTTGACGCACGCGCTCGCGAGTGATCTTGAACTTCCTCCCGACCAATTCCAGGGTCAGAGGACTGTTCCCGTCCAAACCGAAACGCAAAGTCAAAATCTCCGCTTCGCGCGGATCGAGCTCGGTCAGAACCTCCGAAATGTCTTCGCGCAGCGCCTTGTCGCGCAGCAACTCGAACGGCGTCAGCGCATTTTCGTCGCCGACGATTTCGCCGAATTCGGTTGCGTCCTCATCGCCAATGGGCGCATCCAGGCTGGCGGGGCGCACGCTGATCGTCCGCAATTGCGCCACCTTGGCCGGGGACACGTCGAGTCTGGCGGCGAGTTCGTCGTCCGTCGGCTCGCGTCCCAGTGTTTCGCTCAACTTGTGACTGAGCCGTTTCATCTTGCCGATTTTGTCAACGAGGTGAACGGGCAACCGAATGGTCTTGGCCTGGTTTGCCAGGGCGCGCTTGATGGATTGCTTGATCCACCAGGCCGCATAGGTCGAAAGCTTGCCCCCCTTCTTCGGATCGAACCGCTCGACCGCCTTCATCAATCCAATATTGCCTTCACTGATCAGATCCAGCAGCGGGAGGCCGAAGTTGGCGTAGTCGTGGGCGATCTTGACGACAAGACGGAGGTTCGCCCGGATCATCTCAGTGCGCGCCTTCTGATCTCCCCGCTTGATGCGAGCGGCCAACCTGATCTCGTCCTTGGGGGAAAGCAGGGGAATCTGCCCGATTTCCCGAAGGTAAATCTTGATGCCGTTTTCGCTTTCTCTATCGCGCCCGAGGGCCATTTGTCAGAACCCCTGATGTTACAAGGAAGAATCAACCTCTCTTGGTAGCTTGAGGCTAAACATTCTCCCAAACACAGGCAAGCATTTTAGAGCGCATTTTAGAGCGCCTAACAAATCCGACTTCCCTGTAGCCGCACCCTTTACGGGTGCGTCTTTCCCGCGCAGGCTGAAGCCTGCGGCTACAGCTGTTGGGCGATCTTAGCCTGTCACCCGTCAAATCGTTCATAGCTCAATTCTTCCTGCAAGTTGGATGCCTGAGAACGCAGTTTAGCTCAGCTGACGGGTACCACCAATCGGAATGGCCGTTCCCGACGACCAAAAGGGCACAGTCGATTGACCGTGCCCTTTCGTCGGGGTGAAACTACTTTTGGCTGTGTTTAACTGATCTCGCGCGATTTGGCTGCCTTTTGATCCTTAAGCACCGCCTGGGCTGCCGCCAACCGCGCCACGGGGACACGGAACGGGCTGCAGCTCACATACGTCAGGCCGATGCGGTGGCAGAACTCAACGCTCGACGGATCGCCGCCGTGCTCGCCGCAGATGCCGAGCTTGATGTCGGGACGCGTCTGGCGTCCCTTCTCGATGGCGATCTTCATGAGTTGGCCGACGCCGGCCTGGTCGATCGAGGCGAACGGATTGTTCTTCACGATCTCCAGTTCCTGATATTGCGGCAGGAAACTGCCGGAATCATCGCGGCTCATGCCGAGCGTCGTCTGCGTCAGGTCGTTCGTGCCGAAGCTGAAGAACTCGGCGTCCTTCGCAATCTCATCCGCGCAGAGCGCGCCGCGCGGAATCTCGATCATCGTGCCGACCATGTAGCTGATCCTGGTGTTCTTCTCCGCCATGACCTGCTTGGCCGTTCGATGGACGATCTCCAACTGGTTCTGTAGCTCCTTCGGGAACCCGACCAATACGATCATGATCTCGGGCTTGACCGGGATGCCTTCCTTCTTCACCTGGATCGCCGCCTCGATGATCGCGCGGGTCTGCATCTCGGTGATTTCGGGATACGTAATCCCCAACCGGCAGCCGCGATGGCCGAGCATCGGGTTCGCCTCGTGCAACGCCGCCACCCGGGCCGCCACCTTCTCCGGACTGAGACCGAGTTTATGCGCCGTCTCACGCTGGGTCTCGCTGTCGTGCGGCAGGAACTCGTGCAACGGCGGATCGAGCGTGCGGATCGTCACCGGGTACCCCTTCATCGCTCGGAAGATACCGGCGAAATCGTCGCGTTGCAGCGGCAACAGTTTCTGCAGTGCCGCCTCCCGCGCCTCCTTCGTCTCGGCCAGAATCATCTCGCGCATCGCATAGATGCGGTCGCCTTCGAAGAACATGTGCTCGGTCCGGCACAACCCGATGCCCGCCGCGCCGAACGCGATGGCGTTGGTTGCCTGATCGGGCTGGTCGGCGTTGGTGCGGATGCCGAGCCGGCGAATCTTGTCCGCCCACCCCATCAGTTTCGCGAACTGCTGGTAGATGCGGCTCTGCTTCGGATCCAGCGTCCTGGCAACAAGCACCTGCACCACTTCGCTCGGCGCGGTCTTGAGTTCGCCCTCGTACACTTCGCCCAGCGTGCCGTCGATCGAAATGAAGTCGCCTTCCTTAATCGTGTGCCCGGCGACCTGCATCACTCTCGCCGTGTAATCAATCACAATGTCCGCCGCGCCGCACACGCAGATCTTGCCCATCTGCCGCGCCACCAGCGCCGCGTGGCTCGATACGCCGCCGCGCGCGGTGAGAATGCCATCGGCCGCGATCATGCCGCGCAGGTCTTCGGGACTGGTCTCCACGCGCGCCAGCAACACCCGCTCGCCCTTGTGAGCGCGTGCCACGGCGTCTTCCGCGTTGAACACCACCCGGCCGCTCGCCGCGCCGGGTCCGGCCGCCAGCCCTTTGCAGAGCAAACGGCCGGCTTTCACCGCCGCGTCACGGTCGCTGCGGTCGAAGATCGGCGCCAACACCTGCGTCAGCGAATCCGCCGGCACGCGCCGGACGGCTTCGCTCTGATCGATCACCTTTTCCTCGACCATCTCCACGGCGATGCGCACCGCGGCGAGACCGGTGCGTTTGCCGTTTCGGGTCTGGAGCATGTACAGCTTGTTGTCTTCAATGGTGAACTCGAAATCCTGCATGTCCTTGAAATGTTTCTCAAGCGCCTTGCGGACGCCTTCCAGTTCGTCGTACGCCTTCGGCATGTCCTTGGCCAGCTTGGCAATCGCCAGCGGCGTGCGTACGCCCGCGACGACGTCTTCCCCCTGCGCGTTGATCAGGTACTCGCCGTAGAACACCTTCTCGCCCGTGGCCGGGTCGCGCGTGAACGCCACGCCCGTCGCGCTGGTGTCGCCCAGGTTGCCGAACACCATCGTCTGCACGCTGACCGCCGTACCCCATTCGTGCGGGATGTTGTATTTGCGGCGGTACACGATCGCCCGGTCGTTCATCCACGAACCGAACACCGCTCCGACCGCGCCCCAAAGTTGGTCGATGGGATTCTGCGGAAACTCCTTGCCCGTCCGTTTGCGGATCAGGCCCTTGAACCGCGCGACGAGATCCTGGAGGTGTTTCGCCTTGAGATCGACGTCTTCTTTCGCGTGGACTTCCTCCTTCAACTGGTCCATCACCTCGTCGAACGGCTCGCGCTCGTCCCGGCCGACGTTCTGGACGCCCATCACGACGTCGCCGTACATCTGGACGAACCGGCGATAGCAATCCCACGCCCAGCGTTCGTTGCCGCTCCGACGGGCCAGCACCACAACCGTCTCGTCGTTCAGGCCAAGGTTCAAAATCGTGTCCATCATGCCCGGCATCGACTCGCGCGCGCCCGAGCGGACCGAAACCAGCAACGGGTTCTCGCGGTCGCCGAACTTCTTGCCGGTGACCTTTTCGAGGTGCGCCAGCGCCGCGTTGACCTGTTCCTTGAGAATTTTGGGATAGGTCCGCTTGTTCTCGTAGTAGTAGGTGCAGAGCTCCGTGGTAATCGTGAATCCCGGCGGGACGGGCAACCCGATGCGGGTCATTTCGTGCAGGTTGGCGCCTTTGCCGCCGAGCAACGGTTTTTGCGAGCCATTGCCGTCGGCTTTGCCACCGCCGAAGAAATAGACATATTTGGCGGCCTTCGGAGCCGACTTCTTGACAGAACGTTTTGCTTTCTTAGCCATGACTTTCAACTTCCTCGTGGATTTGTACTGCCCTGGACAGGCAGGGAATCAACCTCCAAATACGGGGGAAACTTCTTGGTCGCAACTTTACCAAACCCACCCCTTCTGTCAACGCTCGTTTCCGGGCAAAAGGCATATCGTGTGCATCTTGATGCCACCACCGTGTTTGGCTGTGTTGTAGCCGCCCGCTCTGCCGGGGCGCCTCCCGCACCCCGCCCGGAGCGGGGGTGGCTACATCAGGCCAGCACCGACGCTCTCGACAGTTCTCGACGGTTTTGGTATGCAACTATCACCGCGATGAAACTTCGACAGGAACTCCTGGGCAAAGCCACCCGCATCGTGATCAAGCTCGGCACGGGCCTGCTCACCGATGCGCAAAACCACCTTTCGGCCCCCCACATCGAGCAACTCGTGTCGCAAATCGCGGCGCTCCACGCGCAGAAGAAACAAATCATCATCGTCACCTCGGGCGCCATCGGAGCGGGCATGGCCGAGTTGGAGCTCAAACAGCGACCGAAACGGCTCGATGAACTCCAGGCCGCCGCGGCCATCGGCCAGAGCAAACTCATGGCGGTTTATGACAAGCTGTTCGGCAAACACGGCATCACCGTCGCCCAGATCCTGCTCACCCATGAAGATTTGAAACACCGGACCCGCCACGTCAACGCGCATAATACCGTCACGACATTGCTCGCGCGCGGCGTTGTACCCATCATCAACGAGAATGACACCGTTGCCGTGGAAGAGATCAAGTTCGGCGACAACGACCGCCTCGGCGCGCTTACCGCGACACTCATCGACGCGGATTTGCTCGTGATCCTGTCGCATGTGGAAGGGCTGTATCGCCGCGTTGTAGGCCGCATGACCTCACGCGGCGAAGGCTTGAGCGGCGCGCCCGCTGAGGGCAGCGGACCTGCAACAGAGGTGATCCGCACCGTCGCCGAAATCACCCGCGAGATCGAATCGCTGGCGGGCGGCACGGACCGCGTCACCAGCGTCGGCGGCATGAAATCGAAGATTGACGCGGCAAAGATCGTGACCCGCGCGGGCATCCCGATGATTATCGCCAACGGCGAACGCCCCAACGTGCTTGCCGACGCGCTTGCAGGTGAAGAAGTGGGCACGATTTTTCTACCGAAGGCGGGGAAACTGGAAAGCCGAAAGCGCTGGATTGCCTTTTTCCAGAAGCCCACCGCCGCACTGATCGTGGACGAAGGCGCGAAGCACGCGCTTTGCGCGAACGGCAAGAGCTTGCTCGCAAATGGGGTTATACGGATCGATGGCCAATTCGCGCGGGGTGATGTCGTCAGCATCCGCGACAAAAATGCTGTTGAATTTGCACGGGGGCTGGCGAAAGTTGGCGGTGGCGAAGAACTCGAAATCGAGACCGGTGTGATCGTTCATCACAATGATTTGGTCGTTTTGTAGGCCAATAGAAATGGAATTGAAGCAACAAATGCAATCGTTGGCTGTCCATTCGCGCGATGCGGCGCGGGCTCTGGCGAAGCTCGGAGCGGATGCGAAGAACGCGCTTCTCCGTGCGATGGCCGACGGCATTGAGAAGAGCGCCGATCGCATCGAGGCCGCCAACGCGAAGGACATTGAGGCGGGACGCGCTGCGGGGCTCTCGTCGGCCATGCTCGACCGATTGGCCCTCACGGACAAACGCCTCGCCGAGATGGCGAAAGGCATTAGAGAAGTCGCCGCCCTGGACGATCCTGTTGGCAAAACGGTCAGCGAATGGACGCGCCCCAACGGCATCCGCATCCAGAAAGTGCGCGTGCCGCTTGGCGTGATTCTCATCATTTACGAGTCGCGCCCCAACGTGACCGCCGATGCCGCGTGCCTGTGCTTCAAGACGGGCAACGCGGTGATTCTGCGCGGCGGCTCGGAGGCGATTCACTCCAACCTCGCCATTGCGGAAGCGATGAACGTACGGGGGATTCCGCCAAACAGCATCACGGTTGTGCCAACGACCGATCGCGGGGCAATTGACGAATTACTAAAGCTCGACGAATTCATCAATCTTTGCATTCCGCGCGGTGGCGAGAGCCTGATCCGCGCCGTGGCGGAGAAGTCGCGCATCCCCGTAATCAAGCACTACAAAGGCGTCTGCCACGTGTATGTGGACGGCGACGCTGATTTTGATATGGCCGAGAAGATCGTCATCAACGCCAAGTGCCAGCGCCCCGGCGTCTGCAATGCCATCGAGACGCTGTTGATCGACGGGAAAATCGCCGATCAGTTTCTGCCGCGCATCCTCAAGGCGTTGACCGACCGCAAGGTGGAGATTCGTGGCGACGAACGAACGCTCCATACCCTTTGTGGGAGCCCCGATCAAAGCACGGGGGCGACCGGTCGCGACAGGAATGTCGCTCCCACGGGAAGCAGTTCAATCAAGCCCGCCAGCGAGGACGACTGGTATGCGGAATACCTCGACCTGATCCTCGCCGTGCGCGTTGTCAACGGTGTGGAGGAAGCCATCGAGCACATCACGAAATACGGCTCGGCCCACAGCGATGCCATTGTTACGCGCAACAAAGCGACAGCACAGAAATTCCTCCGCGAGGTGGACAGTTCCAGCGTTTTTTGGAACGCCTCCACACGCCTGGCCGATGGCGGCCAGTACGGTTTTGGGGCCGAGATCGGCATTTCCACCGACAAACTCCACGCGCGGGGCCCGATGGGTCTGGAGGAGTTGACCAGCTACAAGTTCGTCGTGGTCGGCGACGGTCAGGTGCGGGAATGAAAGCCAGTTCTCCTGTGGGAGCGGCATTCCTGCCGCGATGCTGCGGGAGCCACCGGTCGCGGCGGGAATATCGCTCCCACGAATTGTCATGACGGCCTCACTGAAGTCGCCGGCTGACCGAGCGCGCTACGTCCGGGACAAGCTGCCGACGGGCGGTTTATTCGCGGGCGCGACGTGGCGGATTTCGCCCTCCCCGTTTGCCCTCCCCTCCTCGCTCGTCGCTCAGCTTGAGGCGCTCGGCGCGCAATTGGTGGCGTTTTCCCGCGCCTGCAACGTACTGTATCGGCACAGCGTCCAGGGGAAGCTGCCACCCTGGATTGCGGACTACCTGGACGCCGGCAAACCGAAGGAACTCATCGAACTCTCACGTCGCGATCGTTTCAAGAGCCACATCCCGCGCGTGATCCGCCCCGATGTGATCCTGACCGACGACCATTTTTTCATCGCGGAACTGGACTCGGTGCCGGGCGGCATCGGGTTGACCGGCTGGCTGGGAAAAACCTACGGCGAGTTGGGCGATGACATCATCGGCGGGTCGGCGGGAATGATGGAAGGATTCGCAAGCGCGATGCGGGTGGAGACACAGCCGTTGGCCGTCGTGGTCTCGGATGAAGCGGTGACGTACCGGCCTGAAATGCAATGGCTGGGGCAGCAGATCGGGTTCGGCGTGATGCGACCGGAGGAGATGGGCCGTATTCTGGAGGGCGAGGTCCGAGAAGGACTCGCGATCCCGAAAGCTTTCGGGACTCCTGCCGAGCCGTCGGGCAGCGGCTCGCCGAGCCTTCGCCGCGCCGAAGCGGCTTCGTCCGCGCAGGCGGGAGGCTCGCCCTCCAAACAACCTGTCGTCTACCGGTTTTTCGAGTTGTTCGACCTGCCGAGTGTGCCGAACGCCAGCGCGCTCATGGAGGCTGCTGCACGTGGCGACGTGGCGGTGACGCCGCCGTTCAAGCCGCAACTCGAAGAGAAGATGCTGTTTGCGTTCTTATGGATGGAGCAACTCCGCCCGTTCTGGCGCGAACAACTCGGCGACAAGACGCTGGCGGCGTTGAGAGAAGTTTTTCCCTATACGTGGATTGTCGATCCGACACCGCTACCGCCGCACGCGGTGATTCCCGGACTCGGCATTCACGACTGGCGCGAGATGGCGAAGTTCTCGCAGAAGCAGCGGGAGTTGGTATTGAAAATCTCGGGTTTTCACGAACAGGCCTGGGGCAGCCGCGGCGTCCATGTCGGGCACGATCTTCCGTCGAAAGAATGGGCGGAAGCCATCGATCTGGCTCTCGCCAGTTTCCCGCAGCACCCGTACATCCTGCAACGGTTTGAGAAATCGAAACTGTCTGATGGACAATATTTCGATTTTGCAGCCAACGAGGTGCGCAACTTCGGCGCCCGCGTGCGTCTCTGTCCGTACTATTTTGCGGTCAACGAGACCGCGAAACTGGGCGGGGTTCTCGCCACGATTTGTCCTGCGGATAAAAAGATTCTCCACGGGATGCCCGATGCGGTAATGGCGCCGTGTGCGGTTCGGCGCTGATTCGGGATTGCGTCCAGGAAGCAGATCCTGCCTGTGGCGCAGGGACTCCCGTCCAGCAGGAATTCATTGTACCGATGCCGCCGACAACGCCGCCTGGGCCTTTTGGCGAACCTGTTCCGACGAATCGGAGGCCGCCGTTCGCTGCAGCAAGGCCAGGGCTTCGTCGCTGTGCAGTTGCGCCACCGCAATCACCGCGTTCTGGCGAATGGCTTCATTCGGATCGGCAAGCAACTGTTGGAACACGCCGAGTGCCCCAGCCCCAAAACTCCGGGCCAATGCCTGGATGGCTGTTTCCCGGATGCCGATGTCCATGCTGCCTTGCGCGACTCCAGCCAGCACGCCCTGGGCGGCGTCGTTGTGAATCGCGCCAACAGCCAGAAGCATCTGCTTCTGCACATCTGGATTCGTCTCCTTTTGGATAAGTTGCGTCAGCACGGGTAAGGCGTCCGGCTGTCCGGCCAGGGATTGGACAGCAGCGAATCGGAGGTTGGAATCGGTCTGATCGGTCGCAATTTGGCTGAGTATCGCAATCGACTCGGCACCCTGCCGCTGGCCCAGGGCCGCAACAATCTCGCGTTGGAGACTGAATGAGCTTTCGCCGCCGAGCAGCGATTGAAGCGTTGCATCCGCCGCTCCATCCTGGATCCTGCCCAAGGCGTGAATCAGCATCAACTTGCCGTGCATATCATCCGTTTCGTTGTAGCCGGCAGCGATCGCTTTGGCGCCACCGGCACCGAGACCGGCGAGGCGATCCTCAATCGCTTTGGTGTCTTGCTGACGCCGGGCGATGAGGGCTTTGGCATCATCCCAGCCGAGCGCTCCGGCGTACCCGTAGAGCTTCTTCTCATCCTGCAACGCAGCCGTGACGGACGCTTTCAGGGCGACAGGGATAACAACCGCCGCGTTCTGTCCCGCGGGAGGATTGCTGCTTTGCGTGCTCGGGGATGCGGGGCTGGTGGCGGGTACGGGTTTGCTTTCCGCACTCGGACTCGGGGCAGTTCCCTGGTCAACAGAGGGCACCGGTGGCTTCGGAGCGCTTGGCCGTTCAGGCCTAGTCAGGCACCACCATATCCCGACGACCAACGCCAGCACGGCAAAGCCGAGGACAACCCCGTTTTTCTTCATTGTCCCACTTCCGGGCCGCATCACCAGTTGCCGTTACCCCAGTCGTCGTCGGACTCCTGGTCAAACTCATCCCGGAAGTTAGAGCATTGGCCGTACTGCCAGTCGCGGTCGCCCATGCCGTTGAGAGGCTGACAGAAGGTAAAGCACCCGACCTTGGCGCTCACTCCCGGTTGGCCAATCATGACCTGTACGCACACACTGCGATCGTTGGAGTTGAAGTTGAGGCCTGCTGTGGGCACCTGGAACTCGCAAGAGCCGCCGTCGTTGTAGTACGTGGCCGTGGAGTTGCCGGTTGCCGAGGTCTGTTGCGTGTAGATCAGGCAGTTCGATGACACCTTGGTCGGGTCGCTGGTCGCGTACCATTGGACGACGTTGCCGGGAACCAGTCTCTCGGGGAACGTGCATTGGATCGTCTTGCCAGACTGCGAGAACGGGAACGGCGATTTGGCAACGTTGTTGGAAACGGAAAGCAGGACGATGCCGTCACACACGACCGTGATCGGCTGCTTGGCCTGCTGGAAGCCGTAGTAGAACCGCGTCGAGGTGGCGCCGATGGACACCGTCGAAAGTGCGCCACAGTTTCTGTTTCCGGTCGCAGACGAGGACGGAAGTTTGGGGTCGATCAGCGAATTGTAACACTGGTTATCCGTGAATCGGTAGATCGCCCGCTCGTAGTCGTGATTTCCGAAGTACTCCCATGCCTCGCCACCACACCCGTCGCTCTGCACTGTGTGGTTCTGGCTCTTGCAGTAAACCAGGACTGGCGCATTGGTGCCGACCGTCACGGTCACCGCCACGAAGGTGCCGCCCGTCGGTGACCGGAAGTCACACGGCTGATCGCCATTTGGCAGAGTTATATTGCCTTCCAATGTGGCAAACTGAGACCTCCCGAATCCGTCGAAGTGATGCTGGCAGAAGAATGGAACGAACTGGATCGGCTCACAGTTCACCGGCATCAGCACCACGATGACTTTGGCCTGGCAAGTCATGGAGTTGCCACAAGAGTCGGTTGCCGTGAATGTCACCGTGTTCGTGCCCAGCGGGAACGATGACGGAGCATTGTTGGTCACCGTGGCGCTGCCGCCGCAGTTGTCGGTGGCAGTCACCCCGTGCAGAAACGCCGCGATCGTTGGATTTGTGGCCGGCACTGCGTTGGTGCACAGAAGCAAAGCGCTCACGGTTATATTCGTCGGGCAGGTGATGCTCGGCTTCGTCGTGTCGATGACCGTAATCGTCTGCGTGCAGGTTGCGCTGTTGCCGCAGGCGTCCACCGCCCTGTACGTGCGGAGAACCGTGAACCGGTTCGGGCAGGTCTGATTGGTGATCACATCTCCCACAAAGCTAACCGTCACCGAGCTACAAGCATCGATGGCGATCACAGATGTGACATTGGCCGGCGGCACGTTCGATGCGCATTGGACTGTCACCGGGCCTGGACAGGTAATGCTGGGAGGCGTCGTATCCGCTGTCCATGTGTACACCACCGCTTGAGCTGCCGAGGTGTTGCCGCAGCCATCGGTCGCCTTCACCGTGAACGTGCGCGTCACCACACAGCCATTGATCGTGTCCACGTGCGAAACATTGATTACCGGCGCACTGCACGTATCCGTCGCCATCACCAACCCCTTCACACTCACGTCGGTTGGCAGGTTCGTCGGGTTGCAGCCCAAATTGCTGCCCGCAGGAACCGTGACCGTCGGCGCAGTGGTGTCCAGCGTCCACAAGTAGGCCACTGTTTGCGCTGCCGAGGTGTTGCCGCAGCCATCGGTCGCCGTCACCGTGAATGTGCGCGTCACCACACAGCCATTGATCGTGTCCACGTGCGAAACATTGATTACCGGCGCACTGCACGTATCCGTCGCCGTGACCAGCGCCTTCACACTCACGTCGGTCGGCAGGTTCGTCGGGTTGCAGCCCAAATTGCTGCCTGTCGGAACCGTAACGGTCGGCGCCGTGGTGTCCACTGTCCACAAGTAGACCACCGTTTGTGCCGCCGAGGCATTGCCGCAGCCGTCGGTCGCCGTCACCGTGAACGTGCGCGTGACGACGCAGCCGGTGTTCACGTCCACGTGCGCGACGCTAACGCTCGTCGTACTGCAATTATCAGTGGCCGTCACCAGCGCCTTCACACTCACGTCAGTCGGCAGGTTCGTCGGATTGCAACCCAAATTGCTGCCGGTTGGAACCGTGGCCACCGGCGCCGTGGTGTCAACGAAGGTGATGTGTTGGACGCAGGTGGAAGAGTTGCCGCAGGCGTCGGTCGCGGTCCAGGTCCGGTCGATGCCGGCCTTGCCGGTGCAGTTGGCCGGCGTTGCGGCATCGGTGTAACCAACCGTGACGTTCGTGCCGCAATTGTCAGTAGCGGTCGCCAAGCCGGTGTTGGATGGATCGGTGGAAGCGCCGCATTGCAATTGCTTGTCCGCCGGACAGGTAATGACCGGTGCCGTGGTGTCCCTGATGGTGATGACCTGCGTGCACTGGTTGGTGTTTCCGCTGAAGTCAACCGCAGTCCAAGTCCGGTAAATGAGGGTTGGACACGCGCCTGAGATGGCATCGGCGAACGTTACTGTCGGATTGGGGTCGCAATTGTCGGTGGCGGCGGCTGCGCCGGTGCTGCCGGGATCGGTGGGCTGGCCGCACTCCACGGTGGTATTCGTAGGGCAAGAAATCATCGGCGGGGTGATGTCCACGACGCTGAGCGTGAAACTGCAGGAGTTTGTATTGCCGCCACAGCCATCGATGGCCACGCAGGTGACCGTATACGTGCCAAACGCGAGCGAACTGCCGTTGGTCGGCGTGCAGGAAACGGTCAGGTTCGTACAATTGTCCGACGCGACCGGTTCTTCGAAGAACACCGGGCCGTTGGTGCATCCCACCGTCTGGTTGCCTGCACAGGTGATGACTGGCAGCTGAGTGTCGAACACAAACACGGCGCACTGGTGCTGCGCGCTGTTACCGCGTGAGTCCACAGCGGTGCTCGTAATCACATTGGAACTGACGCAATTTGCGGGGAATTGGCCGGTCACGTACGAGATGCCATTGCTGCTGAATTCGGTCAAGGGAATGATGAATCCGTTCTCATCAATCGCCGATATGCTGACGGGCACGTTGGTCGGACAGCAACTGTCGATGGCAGTCGGCTTTTCGAACGCATACGTGGAATAGCAGTGGCCAGTGTCGTTGTTCAACACGACCGGGTGTTGCACATCGCAGGATGAGATCACCGGACTGGAATTGTCGACGAATTCGGGGGCCAGGGTGTCCACGACCACGATCGCAAAGAAGCAGGAACTCGCGTTGCCGGAGGCATCCACTGCCGTGCAGGTCACCATGTTGGTGGTCATCCTTTCGCCCGGGGACAAGGCAAAGAAGCTGCCGTTGGTCGGCGAGCAGGCGATCATAACATTCGTATCGCAGTTGTCGGTGGCCGTCGGCTGTGGAAATGTGACGTATGCTCCGGGTTGTCCCCCGGCCGCGCTGCACTGCGTATTGGTGACGCTCAGGCCGTCGTTCATCCCGGAGAACGGGCAGGAGATGGTGGGCGGGATGACATCTTCCAAAGCGACAAAACCCTTGGGGCGACCGTTAAAGTTGACGAGGAACGAGCCTGCGAAGGTGGATAGCTCACTGGTTACCTGGACGGCAATATCTCCACAGGAGAAAAGGTTAAAAAGCGCGCCGCCGGTGGGATTAAAACGAAAATCATACTGATCGGTGGCCCCGTTTTCTTTGAAGCCAAACCCGGTCACCGCACCCGTCAACAGTACGCCCGAGTACGTATTGGTCACGCTGCCGACGATACGGGATACTGTCCCGGAGAGGGTGAAGTCCTTGCCGCCGTTGGCCGGCACGCCGCCGACCAGGTTGCCCAGGTTATCAACCAGGACGTTTATGCTCAGACTCTTGGTACCGGAGATCAGTCGAGCTGTTTCCGCGCTGGAAAACTGTATTGATACGGGCGGCGCGGTGATTGTGAAAAGCTGGTTGCTCGCCGTGTACGTTAACGCGGACGTACTGGTGGTCTGATACGTGACCCGTGGGTAGCCTGCGACGCTGACTCCCAATAGCCCGGCGAACGACAATGTTGCCGTCAGCACAATGCCCACAGACACTACTACTGCAAGTAAATTTCTCTGTTTCATAACCTCGCCCTTTCTTGGAGCCGCCAACAAAACCCATCTGGCCTTGGTAGGTGCTCTCCGACTACTGCGTACCGCTTTCCAGTCCTGAGATCCCAACGTTACGTCAGGATTCCAAAGATCGTCCAATCAGGCGCGTTTGCGGCGGACACGAAGCGTCGCCGCGCACATGACGCCACCAACCAACAAGAGCAAGAGCGAAGATGGCTCGGGAACCACCATCATAGTGTCCGCATAGGCATCTTTAGAACTGTTGTTACTAAAATCGCTTGTCCATGAGCCGGTGAATGGTGTGTCACCGACGCCAGAATCAAAATACGCACTAAGGATCAGGCCGCCATTCCCGCCAAAATCGCTTACAATGGTCGGATCGCCCCCGGTGACCGTAAAACGAAACTCAAAAATCGTCGCGGAGTTGGGGGAACTGGGGTCCAGATGAGATCCGAAAGCTATTCCGTCTGCGCCCGTGTTCAGGTCGGCTGTTAGCAAAGTCTGTTGGCCGGAGCCGATGTCGCCATTGACGGTCAACGATCCTGCAGTCAGCACGCCGGCAGGGGTGATGGTTGCTGTCAAGGCGAAATCGCCGTAAAAGTCCACTGGATCTAGGAAATTGTGATTGTATTCGAGTATGGACTCCCCGGTCGGCCCGGCAATAGCTTGAAACGTTTGATCGCTATAAGTTACGCCCATGGTCCAAGCGCTGAAATCCGCTCCCCCATTCACTGGCACCAAATCCAATTGGGTCGCAGGAGATTGTGTACTGATCAAGAGCGAGAATGCACCCACCAAAGCTACTACTTGAATGCTTTTCATGTTTCCCTCACACCGTAATATATCGCTGCTTAGTTCACCCGCTGTTTTCTCAGCTCAGGTTTACCCCGGAAGCCTCGCCAAGTTAGAACCAAGATATTATCAAGGCTGTAGGGAAGCGTCAAGTGCTATTTTGAATGAAAATCGTGACCGGACGCATCTTGCCATTGCCACCGAGAAATGGCGCGTGCTGCAGGCCGCCTCTGCGAGGCGGCGGGCATAGAATCACGCCGACTCACTACAACGGTGGCGGTAACAAGATACGCCCATCGTTACCTCGTGACCGTTCTTGCGGCTAAGTCGTATGACAAAAACAGGATACGCAACCTATCAACAACCAGATACGAAGAACGGACCGTGCTACCGGCACGCGATGACTTCGATTTCAACCAGGGCGTCCTTAGGCAGCCGCGCCACTTGCACGGTGGAACGGGCGGGAAAATCCGACGTAAAGAATTTGGAGTACACGTCGTTCATCGCGACAAAGTCGTTCATATCGCGGAGAAAGACGGTGACCTTCACGACATTCGAGAAACCCAGGCCCTGAGATCGCAACAGCGCGCCGATGTTTTCGAGCACGCGTGTTGTCTGTTCTACAATCGCGCCCTCCACCATATGGCCCGTCGCCGGATCCAGCGGGATCTGTCCCGCACAGAATAGATAATCCCCAGCCCACACGGCTTGGGAATAGGGTCCAACGGCTCCAGGCACGGTTTTCGTGGACACGGTTTGCCGTTTCATCGCCTGCCCTTGCTACTCTTTCTCCCGCCACACCAGCCAGGCTGCCGCCGCCAACATCAGGGCGTCTTCAGCGAGGCCAATCAAACCGACCTTGCGCCCCTCGAGTGTGCCGAAGCATCCGCAATTGATGTTCAACCCTCTCGCCACCGCCTGACCGATGGCGATCAGAAACACCACCAGCATCAAGGCAATCACCAGGGCACTCGCACGCTTCCACACGCCGACGACCAGGAGCAGACCCGCGACGACTTCGATCCACGGCACGGTGATGGCGACAACGTTGTTGAGCGCGCGGGGCGGCACCCGGTAGTTCAATACGTCCTGAGCGAATAGGGAGAGGTCCGGGATCCTCGATGCCTGAGTCGTGAACACCACGGTGTGGTCGCTGGAAGATTTCTTGATCTGGACGTCCCAGATTTTGACCACGCCCGACAGAAGGAATATGCCTCCCAGCGCAACGCGCAACAGACCATTGAACCATTGAATCACGGCTGCGCACCCTTGTTGGTCAGATAGCCGGCCTTGCTCCAGTCCGTCCAGCCGTTCTGCAGAATGCGGATATTGGTGTACCCCTGCTGACGGAGCAGGTCTGCCAGATGGTAGCTGAGGTCGCATTCCATCCCGTCACAGTAGCAGACAATGACGGAATCGGTCCCCAGAAACGGGGCGACCTGCCCCAAATGCTCGCTGAATGCCTCGGCCGGCAAATTCAACGCGTTGGGAATGTGGCCCGCCGCGTAATCCTCAAGCGCGCGAGCGTCGAGGAAGAAAACGGCTCCCTTGGCCCAGAGGTCATGCGCCTGCGTCAGGGGGATGAAGTCCTGTTCGGGAACCTCGACCTTCGGCGTTGTCAGCAACGGAATGCGACGGGACGAAACCGCATTCGCCACCAACCCGAGCGTGGCGCCGACCCACACGATCACGACCGACCGTTGCATCGCGCGCCGCATCACAACCCGTTTACCGTTGCACGGTTCTGGAAGTTTTCAGCACGTTGACGTAAACGGGCACGACCACCGTTGGCTGGCTCGCGAGATTCGTCTCGAAGCTGATCGTCCCCCTCTCGGAGTCCTTGGGGGGTTCCGGCAATACCGCGACAACCTGGTACGCCTTGCCGATTTCATTTGTCTCCAAGGTCACGGTCAAATCCGAAAGGCTCGTCACCAGGTTCTTGAGTTCGACGGTCGCACCGGGCTTGTCGTAGGTGATCTTGATTCTCCGCACCTTATCTTCCGGCCGCGCGTTGGTCCAACTGGCACTATCCACAATTCCCCAAATCACCGCTTCCGGAACGACTGACAGATCTCCCACCAGCCGACCCAACACAGGGATGGCCAGGGCGGCTTGATTCGTGTTGCTGGTGAACACGCGAAGTTCGTCACGGAACTGACGCGGCGGACCTTCTGCGGAAACCGTCACCTGAATGACGGCCTGGGAGTCGTCCAGGTTCCCGTTGGTCACGAGTTCAGGATGGAAAGAGGGATTGGTAGACTCCACCTTCGTCACCCCAACACTCTTGCCATCGACTCGCTTGATGTGAAGGGTCAGATTGGTCTTCGCGCCAATCCGCAGAGTATTCAGCATCACCTGCGTGGGATCCGCCTCGAAAAGCGGCACCACCTTTGCCTTGATTGTTAACGAGACGTTTCCGCCGTTCTGAGGATCGTTGGAAGGCACCGTGATATGCTTTTCCACATCGAGCCTTTGGACATTGCCAAGGTTCACGGTGAATACGAGTTCGCCCTTCTCTCCCGGTTTCAAGGATTCCGGTTTCACACCGGCCACGGTGCACCCGCAAGAAGGCTGCGGCTTTTTCATCTCCAGCAGCGCGTCTCCCGCGTTGTGAAAGGTAAACGTGCCCGTGACGGAAGAGACCGATGAAGTCGTTCCGAAATCATAGACCGTATTGTCAAAGACAAGTTTCGGCGTGCCCGCGGGCTTCGCACCCGCTGGCACTGCGTTGGTATCCTCTCCCCGTGCCACTCCGATGAGTATCGCCGCGGAGAGGAAGGCACACACGACAAACGTTCGCTTCATGAGTTGCTCCCTTTCGATAATTCCACTTTGTTTTGTGCATTCTACTGAAACACTTCGCCCCTGACAAGGGCAACTTCTCCGGTCAAAAGAGTTGCAATTGCGGTCCCGATACGGGAAAGTTCCAACCGTTTTTAGACACATCCCATGCATGTTTTGTTCAATCTCTGCCTCGCCTTCTCCGCACGGCCTCTCTCACCGGTTTCTCCTGTCCATGCCCCCGAGAGCCGGGCAATGATGGTGGCCGATGGCTGGCTGTTCTTGCTTGGACTGCTCTGCGACGGGTATTTGCTTTTTCAATTCTGCTACCGGCACGGAAAAGCCCGGGCTGATGATTCTTCCATCCTGAAGATTGGCCCCAAACCCTGGGGCATCGTGGAACTGATTCAACTCACGGTCCTCCTCCTGGGCTTGTTTCTGCTGAGCAACTCCTTCTACCTGCTTGTGGCCGCGCTGACACACCGGAGCATGACGCAACTCGCCCCGCTCGTCATCTTCACCGAACTGCTTCTGCGTGCCGCCGTGTTGGCTGGCGCAGTCTGCGTTTTGCGCCGCCAAAACCTCCGTCTGTCGACCGCATTCGGATTGGACGCGCTCTCTCCCCTGGATACGGTCGGCTGGGCGACCGTCTTCGGACTGGCGAGCCTCCCGCCGGTGCAGGGGTTGGTCGCCGCGACCGACAAACTGAATCGTCTCCTCGGTTGGCAGCCATCCGAGCAGCCGATCGCGAAACTCTTCACCACCACCGACTCGCCGTGGTTGCTCTTGCTGCTGGTTGTTTTTGCGGTTCTTGTCGCCCCGGTTTTTGAGGAAATGTTCTTCCGCGGGTTCATGTATCCCGCCCTGAAACAGCGGTTCGGTGTCTGGCGCGCCTTGTCGCTGGTTTCCCTTCTGTTTGCTCTCAGCCACGCTCATCTCCCGTCCTTGCTGCCGTTATTTATTCTCGCGCTGGGCCTCGGTTTGGCTTATGAATTCACCGGTTCGCTGCTTGTCCCAACCGGTATGCATGCGTTATTCAATGCCCTGATGGTCGTGAAACTGATCTTTGATCGAGCGCACCCATGACCACCCTCGCGCACGTCGGAGAGTTCGGCTTGATTCGCAGGCTCCAAGGAAGATTGGGAGGAAACCGGCGGACATCATCGGGCGTGGTCGTCGGAATCGGCGATGACTGCGCCGTGTTGCGCCATGGCGACACGGAGAAGTACCTGCTCTATACATGCGATCCCGTCGTCGAAGGCGTCCATTTCTCCCCCAGCACGCCGCCGCGCCAGGTCGGATGGAAAGCGATGGCCCGCAACCTCAGCGACATTGCCGCCATGGGCGGGTCCCCTCTCTGGGCGGTCGTCAGTATCGGATTGCGGCCGGGTACGTCCCTCCGCTACGTGGAACGCCTGTATGATGGCCTGCACGCTGCCGCCGCCAGCTTCGGCTGCCAGATCGTCGGGGGCGACACCACCCGCGTCAAACACGAGCAGTTCGTTGTCGTCACCCTTCTCGGCGAGGTGGAAAAATCGCGGCTGACGCTGCGGGCGGGCGCCAGAATCGGCGACTCTGTTTTCGTCACCGGCACTCTCGGTGGTTCGCGGCTCGGGAAACACCTGACGTTTATCCCGCGTGTGGCGGAAGCGCGCTGGCTCGTGCAACACTTTTCGATTCATGCCATGATCGATCTCAGCGACGGCCTCTCCAGTGATTTGCACCGGCTGATCGAAGCCGGCGGAAATCGACTTGGATTCGAGATTCAGGCGGCGGAAGTACCCCTCTCTCCGGCCGCGCAAGGCCGCCTTAACTCCGCGCTCCATGACGGAGAAGATTTCGAGTTGCTCTTCACGATCGACCCCGTCGAGGTTACCTCCCTGCGCAAAAAATGGCTCCGAAAGTTCAAACTGCCGCTGACGGAGATTGGACGGGCCATTCGTTCGCCCGGCAGAGCCTGGCTGGTCGGAGCAAACGGTCGCAAGGAACTTCTGACACCGCGCGGTTACGATCACTTCCACCCATGAAAGAAGTGGTGACTCACAACGCGCAGGAGACCGTGGAGTTCGGACGCGGGCTGGCCAGGGAACTTCAAGCGGGCGACCTCATCGCTCTTACGGGGGAACTGGGCGCGGGCAAAACATGCCTGGTGAAAGGCATCGCGCTCGGACTGGAGACCGGACAGGAAGTCACAAGCCCGACCTTCACGCTGATCCACGAATACCGCGGTGGCCGGCTGCCGCTCTATCACATCGACCTCTATCGCCTCGGCTCCACGGAGGAAGCGATCGCCATCGGGATTGAAGACTACCTGCGAACCGAAGGCGTCACCGTGGTCGAGTGGGCGGAGAGAATCGAGCCCCTGCTCCCTCCGCACACGCGTCGGATCCGGCTGGAACCAACGGACGAATCCACCCGCCGGATTGAGATCACATGATCACGCTCGGCATCGATACATCGACCGCACGCGGCAGCGTCGCCCTGCTTCGCGACGAACAATCGCTTGGGGAAGAATCCTTCTGGCGCGGCGGGAAAGGCGCCCCTGCCGGGCAACACCTTTTCGGCGCCATCGAGAAGCTGCTGTCGTCCCAGCAACTTGCGCCCCGCGACATCGGACTCATTGCCGTGGGCGTCGGACCCGGTTCGTTCACGGGAATTCGCGTCGGCATCGCTGCCGCCAAGGGCCTGGCGATGCCGCGGGCAATACCGATCAAGGCCATCAACAGTTTCGACGCACTGGCTCTCACGGTTCTCCCGCAATTGCCGCCGGACTGTCAACAAATGTGCGTGTTCGCCGACGCCCGACGCGACGAGATTTACTCGGCTGTTTACGACCGGGAGGGACGGCGGGTGCGCGACTGCAAGATCGGCGCTCTGGAGGAAATCGCCGATGAGATTCATGATCCGATTTGGTTCGTGAGCGCTGAGATCGAACAGTTCCAGGGGGCATTGAAGGAAGTGTTTGGTGGATTCGCCTCCGTCTGTCCATCGCCGCTTTACCCCGGCGCCGCTGCCCTGGGATGGCTCGGCATCGTCAAGTTTCAGGCCGACGCCAATCGCGGGGACACGGAACTGGCGCCGATCTACCTCCGCACGCCCGAGTACAGGAAACTGTAGCAGGCAGGGCGTGACGGCTCACCTACGACTGAGTTATGACACGCCGGAGCAGCACCACGCAAGCCACGTGACACGTAGCAAGCATTTACGAGGGAAACGCGGGATGTCAACTCTGCGAAGAAAAAGAGAGAAGTACACAGCGGCCTAGCCTGACCGAATACGGTTTGGAAATTCTGCCACCCTCTGCTTTGGAATCAAGGCAAAGCAAGCCGATGGGGCTGGTCGCCGCGATTCTAGAGAGCTTGAGGCGGACGGTTCTACTTCGTTACCTTCGTTGCCTTCTGTTCAGCTTCATGGTTTGGCAACCATCACGATCTCCGCCGGGCCGTCCGAACCGCCAGAAGAACGCGGCGCGCCCGGCGGTCGCGCCCTACCACCAGATGCGGTTGGCGGCAGTATCAGATGCACCCGTCCCCATTCCGTGGTTCATCCGGGCCTGGAAATTTGATACACTGTCCGACGCCATGGTTCCCCAATCGTATTATCGCTGCTGGGTGGAAGTGGACCTCGACGCGTTGCGAAACAATACCGTCGCGATCCGCCGTCGTGTCAGGCCTGAGACCAAACTCATGGCCGTTGTGAAGGCCGATGCGTACGGTCACGGCCTGTCGCAAATCGGCGCGGTGCTGATGCAAAGCGGCGTCGACGCTTTTGCCATCGCGAATCTGTCGGAAGCATTGCAGTTGCGCCACATCGGCGGCAGCGGGTGGCCGATCCTGTTGTTTGGATCCGCCCTGTCCTTCGAAGTGGCCACGATCGTCGAGCAGAACATCATGCCGACCGTCTCGACGATCGAGGAGGCGCGAGGGTTCGAGGAGGAAGCGGCGCGGCAAAACAAGGAGTTGTCCGTCCAGGTGGAAGTGGACACCGGCATGGGGCGCGTTGGTTTTTGGCATGAAGAAGCCGTGGCCCGGATCCGGGAACTGGCTGCCTTCCCGCATTTGAAAATCGGGGGAATGTACACGCATTTCCCGTTGGCCGATGAGAATGTGAAGGAGACCCGTCGCGAGCTTGACGCCTTTTTACGCGTCGTGGATCAGCTTCGCCAGTCGGGCGTGAAGGTTCCGCTGTTGCATGCCGCCAACAGCGCGGCGCTGCTCAATGTGCCCGAAGCGACCCTCGACATGGTCCGGCCCGGTCTGCTGTTGTATGGCATTTGTCCGGCAGGTTGTCAGGCCGACGATTTTTCCCCCGTGCTTTCCTTTAAGGCGCGCGTGGCCTTTGTCAAGAAGGCAGCGGCGGGCCGTGCGATCAGCTACGGCCAAACCTTCGTGGCGCCCCGACCTATGAAGATCGCCACCGTGGCGGCGGGGTACGGCGACGGGTTCAGCAGAACCCTGTCCAATGGGGCCGAAGTCCTGATCGGTGGACGGCGGTGCCGGGTCGTTGGCCGCGTCACGATGGATCAGGTGATGGTGGATGTGACCGCCCTGCCGAGCGTGAACAGCGGAGACGAAGTCGTATTCATCGGCCGCCAGATCTGTCCGGACAACGTCGGGGAGGAATCGAAGATCACGGCGAGCGAGATGGCGGCCTGGGCCGACACAATCGCCTGGGAGATTCTCTGCAGCATCACCAAGACCGCCCGCGTCCCGCGGATCTATCACGGCGTGTCGGCAGCGTAGAGCAACCGGTTGGTTCGGAGCGTTTGCTCGCTCTCCATCTCGGAGTATATTGACCCAAAAGGAGCTACAATCATGAAGAAAACCGTCAAGACCAAAAGAACTCCGGTCCGCCCCGCACCCGCCCGTGAACAGCGCCGCATGAAATGCGCCTGTGCAAGCTGCACGTGCACCGTGGACATGGATCGCGCTGTGCGCCGGGGCAATCTGGTGTTCTGCGGCCATGCCTGCGCCGCCGCAGCCTGCACCCTGGAACAATGCGCCTGCGAGCACGATCATTGTGCGGGTTAGCCGTGGCTGGCAGTGCGGGAGCAGGGAAAGGCGCTACTTGGAAATCCCCTGATCCTTGGCGCTTGCCATTTCCATTCTCGGCGGAAAGCGGACAGCGATGAAAGGGGTGAGGAATCCACTGATAAAAATCGCGATACCGATGACGACCACGAGGAGTTGCGTGGCGTTGCAGACCCAGAGAATGTGGTCCCCGCGTGTCTCGCCCTGCCGCATGTTGTAGGCAAAGATCGCATCGCCAGTTCGCGTGTACTCCTCATAGGCGGGCAGCAGCGCTGTTTTGAACAGAAGCAGAGCCTCGTCTCTCTGATTCTTGTCGCACAGGTCGAATACGGCGTTCCGAATTTCCGCGTACTTCTTTCGTCGCGCCAGAAGAGTGTCATACAATTCGCGTTCTTGCGGTTCATGAATGGTTTTTTCGTACTCCTGCAGACTTGCGATGATATGCTGGGAAGCCTCGTTAATCTCTCGTCTGTAGGCAGCCCGTTCCTCGGGACTGTTCGCGGTGATCACCAACAACGTGCGGATAAAATTCCCCCCAACCTCAGAGTTGATCTGGCCTGCGTCAGACAGCCCCGGCAGGGTGTCCAGCACGATCCCGCCTGTCTCTCTCTTCAGTCGATCAACAACCACAAACTCCACCAACCCAATGGCCAGCAGGATGACCACGACGATCGCAACAGGCTTGAATCTCGATAAATAGCTCATCGTTCCTGGCTTCCTGCGCGAGTCCGTTTCGTGGAAGCCCTCCTTCGTTTTACAGTATCCCAAATTTGATCCAATTCCTCAAGCGAACATTGATCCAACCGCTTGCCCCGGCCGTGAACCTCCCGTTCCACCCGCTGGAAACGCCCGATGAACTTGTCGATGCTGCGGTTGAGCAAATCTTCGGCCTGCACTCCCTTGAACCGCGCCAAGTTCACCACCGCAAACAGCAGGTCACCCAACTCTTCCTCGAATGGTTTGCGACGGCCAGAAGCCATGGCGCGTTTTAACTCCCCAAGTTCCTCTTCAATTTTCGCCAACACATCCTCCGAGCGTTTCCAGTCAAATCCCACTCGAGCCACTTTGCGCTGCACCTTGTCAGCCTTGATCAGGGCCGGCAGATGGCGCGGAAGTTCGTCGAGAATGCTGTGCGAGTTCTTTTCCGCCTTCTTGTTCATCTCCCACTGCTGAAGCACCTCGGCACTCGTCTTGAGTTTGCACCGACCGAACACGTGCGGATGACGATGGACAAGCTTGTCGGAGATTGCCGCGGCGACAGCGTCAAAATCGAACGCGCCCTTCTCACTCGCCATCTGGGCATGAAAAACGACCTGCAGCAGGACGTCGCCGAGTTCTTCTTTGAATGCTTGCTGATCATGGGCGTCCAGGGCCTCCAGCGCCTCGTAGCATTCTTCGATCAGATTGTGGCGGATGGATTGGTGCGTCTGTTCGCGATCCCACGGACAACCGTCCGGGCCTCGCAGGCGAGCCATAATGCGGACCAACCGCGCGATGTTCCTGGTTTGAAATGTTCTCACGCCGTACGCATCATACGAATCGCAGGTTCGGATGGCAAGGAATTGGGATTCCAGCAAGACAAGCTCGCAAAGGGATCGACGATTGCCTCCGTGGGGGGAAAAAGAAACACGACAAACGAACAAACGTCTTTGGTGCTTTCAACCCCAACGACGTTTGCTCACCTTGCAATCATGAAGCGACCTACGCCTCCACCCTTCCGACCCTTCTTCCAAATTGGATCGGAAGGATCACCCCAACAAGCTTACGAACCCCTTGAGCGGGTGCCACCAGGAAACGCGAGGACTTTTTCTTCCTCTTCAGACAACGCAGTTTCCCGCAGCGGCGCTGCACGCTCGTGACGGCGCAACTCCCAGAGTCGCTCCAACTCGGCCTCCAATGCGGCGATTCGATGAGTTCCAACCGCAGGAAGATCGTCTCCTGCGTTGGCCAGCTTGCTCCGTAGCAACTGCAGTTCGTCTGTCACCAAAGAAATACGCTCCAATAGCGTAGGTTCCTTCGGCTGACGAACCGCTCGGTCGATCCGCCGCAGCGGAGAGGTTCGACGGACTTTCTTCATTTTTTTCAAGCGAGATTTCATTCTTAATGTAGTAATGAGACATTTATATTCACAGATTGCTCAACAAAACACAAGATTAATCCGAGTTCACAGTGAAATCACGATTGTAAATCATTCTTGGTGCGCAGGTTGCGTTTTACAGCACGACAACGCGATGGCTCAACAACCGGTCGCCGTCAAACACGAAATAGCCGCTAAATCTGGCCGTTTTGATGGCAAGCGGAAGCCAGTGCTCGTCATCCCGCCACATCTCATCGTAAGGAATGTCGGCGATATTGACCCAGAATGGAGTCGCTTCGTCAGTCTCAATCAATTCTCCACTGCATCCACCGCCGGTGAAGACGGTTACGTGAAGTTTATAGCCATCAACGAATTCAAAATGAAGTTTCCCTATCTCCTTCAAGCTGAAGAGAGTTACGCCGATTTCCTCCTGAGTTTCCCGAATCGCCGCATCGAGAGCGGTTTCACCTCTTTCGATTCGGCCCCCCGGACCATTGATCTTACCCGCCCCCAACCCACGTTTCTTGTGAATCAGCAGAATCCGCTCTTCTTGAATGACAAAGCAGAGAACGGCGTATTCCTTCGGCTTCCACTCCAGCCAGTTAATTTCGTCCACATGCATTCGTACTGTCCACGCTTACAATATACCAACGCCGCTTGCCACAACTTCCTTCACTGGCCGGGGATCGCTATGGAGTGCTGCGGCTTGACGCAGCCCTGACGTTCGCGCGGCTTGACGCGCAAGGCTGTGCCGTTTCCGTCGGCGATTCGACCCTCGCGGTACGAGGGCGGTGTCGAGCCACCGCACTCCAAAGTCATGCAATCCGCAATTCGAGCGATTGCCGCAGGTGATCGTATCGATGGAGGCGCACAAAGTTCCTTTGCCGTTCACTTGTGCTGAGATGAACTGCCGTTGTAGTATGCCGCCGCATGGGACCAAGGAGCATGCGTTGGTTGTTGCTGAGCAGCCTGATGCTGGTGGGCTGTCAGGAGAAGTTGTCCAACCATAAGGTCCATGTCACCTACTGGGACAAATGGTCGGGGTTTGAAGCGGAAGCGATGCGGCAGACGGTCGAACAGTTCAACCGTTCCCAGGATAAGATCGTGGTCGAATTCTTTTCCTTGTCAGGAGTCGACCGCAAAACGCTCGTGGCGACTGCGGGCGGTGATCCGCCTGACATCGCCGGGCTCTGGGCCTACAACGTCTATTCGTTTGCCGACCGCAACGCCCTGGTGCCGCTCGACGATTTCATTCGCAGCGAAGGAGCCACCCCCGAGAAATGGCTGCAACAATACGAGTCGGTCTACGCAGATATGTGTACGTATCGTGGCCATGTTTGGGCGGCGCTGTGCACTCCGTCAGTCACCGCATTGCACTGGAACAAACAGATGTTTCGGTCGGCAGGCCTGGATCCAGAGCGCCCGCCCCGCACGCTGGCGGAACTCGACGAGTTTGCGGAGAAGCTGACCCGTCAGGATCCAGCCACCGGTGCGATCGTCCAACTCGGGTTTCTGCCGCAAGAGCCGGATTGGTTTGCCTGGGCTTATCCGCTGTGGTTTGGCGGCCAGCTTCTCAACAACGACCAGGTTGCCATTGGAACCGATCCTCGCAACCTGCCCTGTTACCAATGGGTGGAAAGTTACACCCGCAGGATTGGTTTGGACCGGGTACGGAGATTCGCCAGCGGTTTTGGGAATTTCGCTTCGCCACAGAATGCGTTTCTCTCCGGCAAAATCGCGATGGAATTCCAAGGGGTGTGGATGAACAACTACGTTCGACGTTTTTCGCCCGGACTGGAGTACGGAGTCGCCGCGTGGCCCGCCGCGGCGCCCGGTGTGGATCAGTTCGCGCTGGCCGACACCGACCTCCTCGCCATCCCGCGAGGGTGCAAACACCCGCGAGAGGCATGGGAGTTCATCAAGTTTATCGGCTCGGCGAACCTCGACGCCCGGCGCGAAGATCAACTGCGCGGAATGGAATTGGTTTGCTACCTCCAGGGAAAGAATTCGCCCCTGCGGCAATGGAGCCCGTTTTTCGAACAACATCATCCGCATCCCTTTATCGCAACCTTTCGTCAACTGGCGCGCAGCCCCCACGCGGTTCATCTTCCCAAGATGGGCGTTTGGCTCGAGTATCGACGGGAGATCGACAGTGCGTTTGAAGCCGTGCGACTGCTCGCGAAATCTCCAGCGGAGGCGCTCGCGTTCTGCCAGAACCGTGTGGACGATCGCTGGGCCTGGCACCGGCAGAGCCTGCAACGAAGACAAACTGCGTCAGCCGGTGTATCCGTCAGCCAGGATGCCGATCGGAAAAGCACAGATGCCGCTGGGGACCACCGCTGGAGCGGGGCGGGCAGCGGCCTCTACACCCGTATTCGAACTTCCGACATCGGCCCAACTCCATGACGACCGCCGAGAAAAGGAACCTTCGCAACGGACTGGCATTCTGCGCGCTGTGGTTCGTGGGATTTGGCGTGTTCACGCTCTATCCGGTGGTGGCCTCTCTGTATTACAGCTTTTGTGATTACTCTGTGCTGCAAGCGCCTCTCTGGACCGGGCTCGACAATTACCACCGAATGGCCTCCGATACGGTATTTTGGATTTCGCTGAAGAACACGCTGGTTTATGCGGCCCTGGCGCTTCCACTCGGAATGCTCGTGTCCCTGTCGCTCGCGTTGCTGCTGAACACCGGAGTGCGGGGGATGACGATGTTCCGGACGATCTTCTATCTTCCCTCGATCGTGCCGACCGTCGCCAGTTCCCTGCTCTGGTTGTGGATCTTCAACGGGCAATTTGGCCTCCTCAATTGGGCCTTGCGACCGGTCCTGGGAATCTTCGGGGCCACTCCCCCTACCTGGTTTTCGGACCCGGCCTGGGCCAAACCGGCGCTCGCGCTGATGAGCCTGTGGGGCGTCGGCAACTCGATGGTGATTTACCTCTCGGGTCTTCAGAACGTGCCCCAGGAATTGTACGAGGCAGCGGAGATCGACGGAGCGAACGCCTGGCGTCGGCTCTGGCACGTGACGATCCCCCTGATGTCACCGGTGCTCTACTTCAATCTCATCATGGGCATCATCGGCACGCTGCAAACCTTCACCACGGTTTTCGTGATGACGGGAACTGCGGATGGAAATCCGGCGCGCTCGACGCTGCTCTACGCGCTGTACCTGTTCAGCACGGCCTTCTACGATCTGCGCATGGGCTACGCCAGCGCGATGGCCTGGATGCTGTTTGTCCTGATCGTCGGCCTCACATTACTGGCGACCAAACTGACGGAAAAAAGAATCCATTATGCAGGATGACGTCTCCATCTCCCCCTTCCCGTGATTCCCATGCAACCACACTCGATACTGGCCAGGTCCGCTGTTTACACCCTGCTCCTGGCGGGCGCCGTCATCTTTCTGTTTCCCTTCTTGTGGCTGGTGTCCACCTCTCTCAAGCCGATCGAACAAACCATGTCGACACCGCCGACATGGTTGCCGCGCGCTTCCTACGCCACTCTGGATGGCAGACGCACGGAGGTTACGCTGGATCATCCGGTCGCCGACCCACCGGGCTACTGGCACGTTACCGAACGACAGGTCAGCGGAACGCAACCTGACCAACTCACCAGCGCCGTCTTGCCTGTTACCGCCATCGAGACACGAATTCAGCCGCGCTGGGACAATTACCGCACGGCCCTGGCCACCATGGGCGGCCCCGGCACGACGGCGAGGGGCGGCACCACGAGCCTGGGAGCGGATGCGCAGGTCTCCTTCTTCACCTTTCTCGGAAATACGCTTTTGGTTTGCGTTTTGGGCGCCTTGGGCGCCGTGTTTTCCAACGCGATTATTGCTTATGGGTTCTCAAGAATCCGCTGGCGCGGGCGCGATCTCTTGTTTGGGCTGGCGTTGGCAACGATGATGGTGCCCTTCCCCGTGTTGATGGTCCCCTTGTATGGGGTGTTCAAGGGGTTGAGTTGGATCGGCACGCTCAAGCCGCTCTGGGTGCCCGCGTTCTTTGGCAACGCATTCTACATCTTCCTCCTGCGACAATTCTTTCGGACCATCCCAGAGGAATTGAGCGAGGCGGCACGCATCGATGGGTGCAGTGAGTGGACCATCTTCTGGCGAATCATCCTGCCGCTGAGCAAACCCGCGCTCGCCGTGGTGGCCCTGTTCCATTTCCTGTGGGGGTGGAACGATTTCATGGGGCCACTGTTGTTCCTCACACGGAAGCACACGTTCACCCTGGCCCTGGCGTTGCAGAACTACCAGAGCCAGGGAGGGGGGGTCCAATGGCATTACTTGATGGCGGCGACCGTGGTGATCATCCTCCCGGTGCTGGTCTTGTTCTTCTTCACCCAGAAGACCTTCATCCAGGGGATCGTCACGACCGGTCTCAAGGGTTGACCCGGGCTCACCCGGTTACGCACTGGCAGGAGACAAGGCCACGTCGGAGCGGCGCATCAGGCGCACCGAACTCTGCATCAGCGACATCAGTCCAACGTAAAGAAAACCGACCTGGAAAATCAGGACGAAGGGGACCGCCGCCCACTGTTGGCTCAAAATGGCTTGGGCGACGAGATAACTGAAGTAGGCGCCGAACGCCAATTCGATGTAGGGCACCAAACCGCGCAGGGCGTGGTACTTGTTTCCCGTCCAGGAATCTTTCGGGTTCCGCACTCCGAATTTCGGGGTGCGAACGAACTCGCTCTGATGATTGAACATGGCTTCCAGGACCGCACGCGCATTATTGACTGACAACCCGATTCCCACGGCCATCAACAAGGGAATGTACAGAAGGCGTTTCCACCATTGAGCGTGCAGTTCCTTCTGGGCGCAAAAATAAAAGGCCGAAATCGAAACCGATGCCGCAATGAACAAGGGTACATCCACCAGCAGGAGTTTGGTCCACGGGTTGCCACCCGTGGCCTGCTGCGTTCCGGCGGAAGCGGACGAGTGAAAGAGAAGGCATAAGACCAGCAACATGAGATGCCCGAAGTTGCTGGTCAGATGGACCGTGCCTTCGACCTTGACCTTCAACGGCAATTTGGTGTGCCACAGCGACGGCAGCAATTTCTTGCAGGCCTGAACGGAGCCTTTTGCCCAGCGATGTTGTTGGGACTTGAAGGCGTTCATTTCCACCGGCAATTCCGCGGGCGTCACGATGTCGGGCAGGAACAAGAATTTCCATCCCTTGATTTGCGCCCGGTAGCTCAGGTCCAGATCTTCAGCCAACGTGTCGTGCTGCCAACCCCCCGACGTCTCAATGCACGTCCGACGCCAGATGCCGGCGGTTCCGTTGAAATTGAAAAACCGCCCCGAACGAGAGCGTGCCGTTTGTTCGATCAGGAAGTGGCCATCCAAAAACATCGATTGCAACCGCGTCAACAACGAATACCGCTCGTTCAGATGCCCCCAGCGCGTCTGGATCATGCCGATATTCGGGTCGGAGAAGAAATGAATCGTTGTTTGCAGCAGGTCGGGTTGCGGAACAAAATCGGCGTCAAAAATCGCAACAAACTCTCCCTTGGCGGTCTGCAGGCCGTGTTCGAGCGCGCCCGCCTTGAACCCGAGACGGTTGGAGCGATGGATGTGCTCGACATCGAAACCTCGCTGACAAAGCTCCTTCACCTTCCGAGCGACAATCTCGGTCGTTTCATCCGTGGAATCATCCAGGACCTGCACCTGAAGCTTGTCGGAGGGATAATCCAAAGCGAGGACGGCATCCAAAAGACGTTCCGCGACATACATTTCATTGTAGAGAGGCAATTGAACCGTGACTCTGGGAAGGACAGGCAGAAGAGTGGCCGGTTCCTGGGTCTGCTTGCGATACTTGTAGTACAAATAGATCATCACGTACCGGTGCAAACCGTAACAGGACAGTCCGATTAGCATCGCAAAATAACAGGCCGTCCCGACAAGATGGATTGTTTCCATGACCTCCTGATTCTAACTCGTTCCCGACCGACAGATTGCTCCGTTCCAAAGAACGGCGGCCACTCAGTTCTGAAAACTCCCTTGACCTGGTGAAAAACGTGGGCCATTCTCAACCGGACTATCTTCGCAGACAATGAGTGGGAAGCAAGAGAAAAACCTATATGCCTAAGTTGCCGCCAACCAAACTGTTAACTCTCAAGGCCGCAGCACGTTGGTCCTCTTCGGCGCGCCGCCGTCGAGGCCTGCGGATCGTCGCAACCAATGGCTGTTTCGACCTGCTCCACTACGGTCACATCCGTTATCTCCAAGAGGCCAGGAAACTCGGCGATCTTCTCGTGGTTGGTCTCAACTCCGATCGGTCCGTCCGTCTACTCAAAGGACCACACCGCCCCCTGGTCCACGCCAAACACAGAGCCGCCGTGCTCACCGCCCTGGCCTGTGTCGACGCCGTTGTCATCTTCCCGGAGAAACGTGCCCATGAGTTTCTTGCCGCCATCCAGCCGGACATTTACGTCAAAGGAGGCGATTACCGACCGGAGTCTCTCGACCCGCGCGAACGCGCCGTGCTGACAGCCACCGGCGCGAAGATCCGGATTCTGCCGTTCGTGCGCGGTTTCTCCACCACCTCTCTCATCCGGAAGATTCGCAATGCCTGCTCTTGAGATTCGGCGGCTGGCCTTGGTTGCCGTGCTCCTTCTCCTCGGCTGCGCTTCGCCGCGGGAGAAAGCGATGAAGCAGACCATGAAAGAGTATCGCGAAGCCAATGCCGAATGCACCAAGCATGCGCGCGAACAGGTCGCTCGCCTCCTGGCGGCAGCTCAAGCGTTTCACGTCGAAAACCATCGCTGGCCCTACCGGCTGTCCGAGTTGACCCGGATCGCCGCCCTCCAACAACCACCCCTGGACGAACTGGCTTTCAATCAAACCACGTTTGCCTCCATGTCCGACGGCAGCCTGGAAATCCAGTACGAGTTCACCTGCTCCCGGTTCGATCCGGCCCATCCGCACCTGTTACTGCGCAGCAAGGTCAAGGTCGGCCTCAACGCCCGATAACTTCTCGTTTCATTTGCTTTTCGCGATTCCTTGGTTAGATTCAGCCGGCATGATGAACAGGCTGTTGAGCGTCTTCATGGGAACACTTCTCCTGGCCGGCTGCGCCACTACCGTTCCGCGTCCGGCGAGGCTCTCCCAAACCGAGATCATCTCGATGACCAAGGCGGGGATGCCTGACGCGGAGATCATCCACGGAATCGACGCGACCCGGACGGTGTTTCGGCTGAGCGCCGATGAAGTGGTCCGATTGCGGCAGGAGGGCGTGAGCGACCGCGTTGTCAACCATATGCTCGACACCTATACTCGTTACGCCGTGGCCGAGCAACGAAAGCAGGACGCTTACGACTACGAAGACTTCTATTTCCACCACGGGTTCTACTACGGCCATCCGTGGTACCGCTGGTGGTGGTGACAAAGAAGAACTGAAGACTGATAGCTGACCGCTACCGGACGTTTTTCGCGTCGCCCCAGAGTTGTTCCAACCCGTAGTGTTCGCGAAGGTCGGGATGAAAGATGTGGATCATCACGTCGTTGTAATCCATCACGATCCAGCGGCTCGGTGGATAGCCTTCCCGGTGATGGGGACGAATCCCCGCGTCTCGGAGCCGCCGACCAATCTCATCGGCGATCGCTTTCAAATGCGGCTCGGAGTTTCCCGTGCAAATGAGAAGATAGTCCGCAATGGAGGAAATCTTTCGCACGTCGAGAATCACGACGTCTTCGGCCTTCTTATCGAGGGCAACGGTGCGGCACAATTTGGCGAGTTTTCTCGAGTCGATGTCTGGGGTCCCCTTTTACCGATACAGTTTGTGAAGGCCAATATACCGAAACACGGCGTCGGGCACAAGATATCGTATCGACCTGCCCCTCGCCACCCTCGCCCGTATGTCCCGGGACGCAATCTGACAGGCGTGCCCTCGCAACGCATGCTGCCGCAGCCGCCGACGCGTCGCCGCATCCAGGGCCGGATCCAGCACGGGACGAGAGTCGAATCCGGGCCGAGCCAGCGTCACGAACGAGCACAACCGCACCAGGCTTCGAACCTCCCGCCAGCGGTGCAGTTCCCGTAGAGAATCTGCGCCGATGATGAAGAACCATCTCGCCCGTGGGTTGCGTCTCCGCAATTCCATCAGCGTATCCACGGTGTACGAGGTGCCGCCCCGCCGAATCTCGAGATCGTCCACCTCGAACCGCGGATTGCCGCGGACCGCCAACCGCACCATGGCCAGCCGTTTCGCCGCCGGCACATTGCCCTCGTATTGTTTATGCGGAGGCATGGCCGTGGGGATAAACTTCACGCAATCCAACCGCAACTGCTCCAGCGCGTCCTGCGCAATGAGCAGATGACCGAGATGAATCGGATTGAAAGTGCCACCCAGAATACCGATGCGTTTGCCATTGGTCGCCATGATCGAGACAGACTGTAATCAGAGGTGCCCAGGTTCTCAAACCTTTTCAGGGCAGCGCCTGACTTGCGCGTGAACTCTGCTGCATGGCTCCAACCCCCCACCTGAATCCTCTCCCTTTGAGAAAAGGGAGGGTCGATCCATTTGCGAAATACTGGCAGCGTTCGAGAACTTTATGAAAAATCGCTTCCGGGCTCCCAGGGGAGCGCAGCCAGTTTTGATTGGACAAATCCGGGCGGGCTCCCGAAACTGATTTCCGACATGGCACTGCGTCAGAAGGTCATCATCGCCCGTGAGTGGCAGAAACTGATTCGCGTTGTCCTGCGGCTGGCGGAACCGATGCGCAACATCCAGAAACATCGGGTGCGGCAGGCCCGGCTGCGCCCCGAACCGACAACGGCCTAGCATGAACACCGGGCGAAAACCTCCTTCGTTTTGGAAGCGCTGCCGTTACCGCATTGAAGCCGCAGCTTTGGAGTCGCTGGCCGCTGTCCTTCCCTTGTTATCGCGCAAGGCGTTTGTACGGCTTGCCAAAGGGCTTGGCTGGATTGCATACCACGTATTGCCAAAGGAAAGGCGTGTCGCGCTGACCAACCTGGACATCGCCTTTGCGCAGAACAAACCGGCCGACGAGAAGAGGAGAATCGCCCGCGCCTCGTTCCAGAATTTCGCGCGCAGTTTCCTGGGCTTGTTTTGGGCATCACGATTGAACGCCGGGGCTCTCAAACAACTGGTGGAACTCGATGAGGACAGCATGCAGCGGCTTCGCGAAATCCAGGCTCGCGGCAAAGGCATTATCTTTGTCACATTGCATCACGGCGAATGGGAACTACTCGGGCTGGCAACGGCCCGGCTGGGATTCCCGATGACCGTGGTGACCCAGCAGATGCGGAATCCCCATTTGGAACGAATCTTCGAACGGCTTCGCGGGTGCACGGGCAACCGGATTATCCAGCAGCGGTTCGCCGTGATCAAGATGTTGAAAGCCCTCAAACGTGGCGAGTCCGTTGCCCTCCTCATCGACCTGAACGCGCCGCAGCGACGGGGAGGCATCTGGCTCGATTTCTTCGGTCTGCCCGTGTTCAACAATTCGGCGGCCGCTGCCCTCGCCCAACACACCGGCGCGGCGATCGTGGGCGCCCTTGGCCATCCGCTGCCGGATGGCCGGGTGAGGATCGTGTACGGGCCGGAAATTCCCTGCACACCGACAGCCAATCCCGAGTCGGACCTGCGAACGATCAGCCAGTGTTGCCTGGATTTTTGCGAGACGGCAATTCGCCGACAACCTGACTTTTGGTTGTGGTTCTACCGGCGCTGGAAATTCCGTCCGTCTCAGGAGAATGGAAGTTTCCCGTATTACTCCATTTACTCTGAAAGGCTCCGGCTGCCGCGAGAACAGAAACGCAGCGCGAACCAAAGTCCGACGGTCCCCCATCAGAACGGGCCGTAAGCCTCTGCCCGGAGCGGCTAGATTCCTGCGGCGATTTTGCCACTGCCGGCACTGGCGATCGTTGGACCGATGTCCGGTTGGCCGCCCCGCGCCGCTCGCGCTCGGCGCGCCACCAGAACCAGCAAGGCAGCCCAGACTGCCAGAGAAATCCAGCATAAGAAGCCGATCGCCTTCAGCGGTTGCCAGAACTCAGACGCGACGGCGGCAACGCCGAAGAGGACCAGCACCGCGGTGGCGAGCCGTCCCTCGGCAGCGCCCCGGCCGGACACTGCGACGGAAGTCAGAACCGCCAGGGGCAAGATCAGCATGACGAAGTAATGCGTCTCGGAGATCGGCGGAATCAGCAGCGTCCACACCAGGAAGGCGGACAAGACGAACAACTCCTCGCCGGGTTGCGCCTCCCGCCCCACGTACCACATCGCCGCGGCCATTCCCAGGCCGATGACGATGGCCAGTGGCTTCGCCAAATCGCTGCCGGTGATCCGCCAGAGCGCCGCCGTCAGCGACTGATTGCGCAGCTTCTGCCAGCTCAACAGTTGCTCATTGAGGTCGGTCGATGTGCGTTCCGATTCCACCGTCTCTGAAGCAAGCGCCACCTTCTGAGTCCACTCTCGCAGATAGGTGAGGTTCTTTTGCCACCCGAATACGGCAGCCGGAAATACCAGCAGCCCGACCAGGAGGGCCACCAGCGTGGCCAAGACAAAGCGCCATTTCCTCCTCCAGACAAAGTAGGCCAGCATCACCACGGGAAAGGCTTTCAGGATCACCGCGCCGGCGAGGCAGGCCCCTGCGCGCAGGTCCCGGCCGTCCCGCTCCCAATACACCGCCGCCAACACAAGCCAGCACATGAGCACCGAAGCCTGTCCCCGCGTCAGCCCGGACAGGATCCAGACGAGCAGCAACAGGAGAGGCACGGTGATCAGCCAGAAAGTGTCCACTTTCGCTCCGGCCGCCTGGCGCACCATTCGCGCACACATCACCACGGTCCAGGCGAGAAGCGCAACGGACAGCGAATACCAGAGAAGCGCGCCCGAGAACACCGAAAGCTTCGCCAACGGTGCCATCAGGATGGCAAACGGCGGCGGATAAACATACGCCCAGCCGCGTTGGTTCCGCACCTCGTACAGATCCGTGCCCTCGAGCACGGCACGGCCCGCAAGCTGGTACACCGTAAAATCGGTTCGGTGTGCCTTGCTGCCCCATTCTCTGTCGCCGAATCGGTGCGGGCCGGCTCGATACAGCGTGCTCCAGCCCAGGCCAATCACGAAAATGATCACCGCCAGGGCGACCGCCCATCGAACCCACGACGGAAATCGATTGTTCGATCGATGCTGGTTCATGTCAGCCTGTAAACGATCACGCAGGCGTCATCATAGAGCGGCCAAAGTTGAAGTCAAGCTGCCCGGGATCACAGCCTACTTATCCGAATCGTTACGATCGATTGTAGGGCAACCGCTCCGGTTGCCTGACTGACAATCATGGCAAGCGACGCGCTTGCCCTACACAATCTTAACGGAGGGTGATTTCCGTGAGCAGGATCGCACAGATTCGCCCACTTTCCTTTTATTGCTGAAAAAGCGCGGCACCGGGCGTAAAAGAAAGTCCGTTACATGAACGTTATCGTCATTTGTTCCGACACCTTTCGACACGACCATCTTGGCTTCTTGAAAAAGCAGCCCACGTTCACTCCGAACCTGGACCGGTTCGCGTCGGAAAGCGCGCACTTCTCCGACTTCTGGCTCTGTTCATTCCCCACTCTGGTCAACCGCATGGACGTGTTCACGGGACGTTACGCGTTTCCGCTGTTCAAATGGGGCCCGCTTCCGCAGCAGTTCCCCGTGCTGGCGGAGGTGTTCACCCGACACGGCTTCGAAACGGCGTTGATCAGCGACAACCCGCACATGAACCGACCCGACTTCGGTTTCGGGCGGGGCTTCGGCTTCGTCAAGGCCGTGCCGGGCCAGATCCACGACAAGTTTCAGCCGAAGTCGACGCCCATGATCGATCTGCCGTGCCCCGTCGAAAAACTGGGGATGGAGCAAGAGCGTCTCGACCAGTATCGCCGCAACGCCTGGTGGTATCGACAGGAGGGCGTCACGACCACGGAACTCGTGTTCCGCGAAGCGATGGAATGGTTCACCCGGCCGCGGAAGAAATTTTTCCTGTGGATCGACGCGTTCGATCCGCATGACCCGTGGGACGCAGCCGAAGCGTTTCAGAAGTTCCACCCGCTGAATCCCCAGGGCGATGCCGTCATTTGGCCGAAACCAGGAGTCGCTGATTTCTATTCCCCGGCCGACCTGGAAAACATACGAAGTCTCTACCGGGCCGAGGTTTCGCAAACCGATTACTGGTTTGGCCGGTTGTTCGATTTGCTCCGCGACCGGGATCTTCTGGGCCAAACCGCCGTCGTTTTCTGTTCCGATCACGGGTACTACCTCGGCGAACACAACATCGTGGGCAAACCGGTCCGACTCGCGGAGCGGACCGCGATTTACGAAGAACTCGGTCATCTCCCGCTTCTGGTGCGCCATCCGCAACGTCTGGCCGCAGGCCAGACCCTTCGCGGCCTCTGCCAACCGCCGGATCTTTTCGCAACGGCGCTGGAGTTGGCGCAGATTCCCCGGGTGCCATGGGCCCAAGGACATTCCCTGGTGGCCCGGCTCGCGGGCGAGCCAGACCCGCAACAATTCGCCATCGGCGGTTATCATCCCCACCGTGGACGCGTCTCCTGCTTGAGCGTGTGGACCAACGAGTGGGCACTGATGTACTCGCCCACGGGCGGACTGGCCAATTCGGAACTGTTTCACGTTCCGACCGACCCGACCCATACCCGCAACGTGATCGGCCAACATCACGACGTGGCGCAGGAACTGGTTCGCCTTTTGGACAATTGGCTCGACAGCCTGGATGTCTCGGCGGGACGGAAACGGCAGCTCTTGTATGCGGCCCCGTTTACCGTTTGGAACAAACTGGTCTACAGCGCCTGGCTGTACAAGAATCGCCTGTCGTATTCGAGACGCTTCCGCCATTACGCGTCCACTCCCGCGAACGGGGAAGCCAACCCATGAGTGAAACCACCCGGCCGCTGCCGATCTCCGTCGCCATCATCACCCGGAACGAACAGGAGAACCTGCCCCGTTGCCTGGAAAGCGTGCAAGGTCTCGCAAGCGAGATTGTCGTGATCGACTCGGGATCGACCGACAACACCGGAGAGATTGCCAGACGTTTCGGCGCACGGTTCGAGCCTCATCCGTGGCAGGGATTCGGTCCCCAAAAAAACTTCGCGGTGCAATGCTGCCGCCAGCCCTGGGTGCTGTGTCTGGATGCCGACGAAGCGCTCTCTCCGGAACTGGCCGAGTCGGTGGGTGAACTGTTCGCCCGGGGCGAGCCGGCTCGAGAGGGTTATTGGATCAATCGGCGGACCTTCTATCTCGGGCGCTGGATCTGGCACGCCTGGTATCCCGAGTGGCGACTGCGGCTGTTTCGGAAGGGTACCGGCGAATGGCGCGGCATCGAGCCGCATCCCGAAGTCATCCTGCAGGGCAGCACGGCAAAGCTCAAAGGCGACCTGCTGCATTATCCTTTCCGCGATTTGCAGCAGCATTTGCAGCGCTGGATCCATTATTCCCATATCATGGCCGATCTCTATGCGCGCGAAGGCAAACGATGCCGCTGGTACCACTTGATGGGATCGCCCGCGTGGGCGTTTTTCAAAACACTGATTCTCAAGGGAGGCTGGCTCGACGGGTGGCGCGGATGGGTGATTTCCGTGGCGACGTCCCTCTACGTCTTCGCCAAGTACGCTTTCCTGTTCGAGAAACAACTGTCCGAGGCCGAAGCCAATCCCGAACCGAAACGCTGAACCGCGTTCTGACGACCGCGTTCCTTCCGTGGCGGCAGCGGTTACGTCTTCTGCAGAAACAGCGAGCCGAAGGTGAAGCGTTGGTCCGGATGTTTTTTGTGGAGCGCAAACCGCTCGCCGGTATCATGGAACTGTCCGTCACCGGCCAGGCTCAACCCGGTCGCGGCTGCCAACTCGCCGACCTCCGGCAAGGTACGGATGGCACCTCCCTCGGGAGCGAGTTCGCCGAAGTCGAACGTCAGTTCGAATAGACCGCCTCTGTTCAGCAGGCTGGCGAGCCTGACCAGAGTCCGCTGCTGCAGTTCCTTTGGGATATGCTCGATCACGCAAAACGAAATGATTCGATCAAACTTTCCCCAGTCAGCAGGCGGCTCGTTTTGGGTGAGATCGAAGGTCGAACCGCGAATCTTCCACACGGTGGCCGCCGCCACCGCATTGGTGTGATCCGTAAGATGCTGGTTGATGTCCAGGCTCAGGACTTCACAGCCGACGCTCCCCAAATACATCACCGGAATCGTTGCCCCGCCGCCGAAATCCAACACGCGCATTCCCGGTTCAAATCCGCCGTAGGCCAGACCGCGGGAGTACTCCCACAACTTGTTCCAGCGGATCCGCCACCGCGATTTCAGCACCCCATTCACAGCGAATGGCACGCGCTTGAACCACAGCCCATGCCCGAAATGCGACAAAGCCCGCGCCGCGGCCGCCACCTCGGGCTGGCGCAAATCGGCAGGGCTGATTGTCTTGTTGACCTGCTCCGGCAAGCTTGTCATTCGCTACTCCTCATGGTTCTAGTGCGATGTCACAAACATCCTTATACATAGTCCGAATTGTAGGCCAACCGCTCCGGTTGGCGGGGAGACAGCATGGCAAGCGGAGCGCTTGCCCTACAAATCCCGAAGGCATTGCACAGAAATGTGTGTGACACCATACTAGTCTCCTCCGTGCAACGTCAATCCATCCGCTGTCAACTGCAGTCCCTGTTCGGCCAAGTAGCTGTTGACCAAAGGATCGCCGGCGATCCGCTTCTGGGTTTCTGGAGTCAGAAACTCTTTCCAGCGCAGGTCGATGTACTGCACCTTCTGTTCCTTGACCCAGTCGTACCGGGTTTTCTGAGTGCCATGATGTTCGGCGTTCCAATACTCGATCTGGGCAGGCTCGTAATCCACCCCCATCCATTCCGTAAGCCGCCGCAATTCCCGCGGCGTATCCCGGGCAAAATCCTCGTAGGTCACCAGCATCGCGTCGAGATGATTGGCCCGGATAAACTGCGTGATTTGCCGGTTCTCTGCCAGCCAGAAATACAGGGACACCTCCGCGAGGTCGGTCGAGAACGGAATCCGACGGCCCAGCGTCTGTCGTTGCTTGTAAAGCTCCCAGCGCCGCGCCAGTTGGCGATTGAGTGAGTTGGTCAGCAAATAGCGGCGAACCAGCGCCCGCGGATCGCGAATCAGGTGAACGTACTTGCGGACATAGGCGGTGTTCGTCAGGAACAGCGTCGCCCAGCCCTCGATCGTCTTGGAGGCGTCGATCAACACCTCTTTGCGCGGGTCGATGCGCGAAAAAATGAGGTCGTAGATCGACAGCAGATTGTGAGGCCCGATGCCGCTCATGACCGGACAGGGCCCTTTGTCCTTGCACGCCGTGCAGATCACACCCTGTTTACTCAACGGTTTCTTGAGGCGCTTGGCCTCACCCAGGTGCATCGTACGTGAATTACTCCCCAGCACCAGGGACACATAATGCGATCCGGCGTAATCGGTGGACAGGATATAAACAATGGTCTTCTTCATCCCGGCGTCCAAACCGTATCCGGCCAGCCCACCACAAATCAAGGCCTTTTCCCCGTGTCGGCACAAACCCCACTCCCGTCCTTCCACCCGAACGCTCTTGCGAAGTCGGCGCAGGCAGCTACGATGTACTCAAACAAATCACCTGCGTGGGAACGCGCGGGAACAGGAGAACCATGAGTCAGACACGGATCGCCATCAGCCACGAATGCGTCAGCGGGTCTTATCGTTTTGCCTTGCGACTTGAGATCCATCGCCGTCTGACGGCAGACGAAGCGTCCGAACTGCGAAAACGGGTCGCTGACACGATGGCAACCCTGCAACAAGAACTCGATCAGAAACTCCGTGAACAATGAAATCCTCAGTTTTCACGATCGATTGTAGGGTAACCGCTCCGGTTGCTGATCCCATAACGGCGGCTCCGAAAGCGTTCGGAGCCCTACAAACCTCATCAGGACCGTGATAGCGGCGAGCGGGATCGTAAAGATTCGCGTGAGACCAACCGTGGAGGGCGAGCCTCCCGGCGAGCCGAATCGGTGCGGATCTACCGATTAACCCACGCAAGCACACATAAAAGAATGGTGCCAGGGGGGAGAGTTGAACTCCCGACCAACCCCGAATGCTTTCGGGGCTGCTCTACCCATGGTTCAAATGGTAGATCGCCAACTGAGGGTTTTTCTTCGATTTCAACCGCCTCTCAAGTCCACGGGCTTCGGCCAGAGATTCACATTCCCGGCTCGCCACCAACTTGATATCGCTCCCGAGTCGCCGGGTCGTGTAGGTATGACCACGATCGTGTTCCACCAGCCGCCGTTGCAGGTCGACCGTTGAGCCTATGTAATGACGCCCGGTCGATCCCCGCAAAATATAGACCCACGCACTCATGAGAAAAGAATGGTGCCAGGGGGGAGAGTTGAACTCCCGACCAACCCCGACATCCGATGTCGGGGCTGCTCGCCGCATATCGAAAGACGGAGCCACTATCGCCGATCGAACCACGCCAAAACGCGTTGTGGGTTCTTCCACCGTTTAAACTGCCGCTCCTGTGAGCGCGCTTCTGGGAGCGAATTCACCTCACGGCTGGCCACAAGCGTCCACGGTGCATCGCGTGCCGTGGTGTAGGTGTGGGCTCGCGCATGCTGCGCCAACCTTCGCGGCAGGTCGGTGGTCGAACCGTAATAGAACCGACCGGTTAGCGACTTCAATACATAAACCCAAGCTGACATAGAAGAATGGTGCCAGGGGGGAGAGTTGAACTCCCGACCAAGGGCTTATGAGTCCCCTGCTCTACCACTGAGCTACCCTGGCACCGAAAATCTCACTTCGTTCCTGCCGACCAACCCCGACATCCGATGTCGGGGCTGCCTGCCCCGTACCGAAGGTCGGGGCTCTACCACCTGCTCCGAACGCTTTCGGAGCTGAGCTACCCTGGCACGGAAAAACCGCGTTCAGATTACCGATTGAAGCACAATTATCAAAGTCTTTTTCATGCCGGGCCAGATGGCCAGTCATATCCTGGCCACACCACCGAGAAATGGCAGGTACGACGGTCCGTTATGCTGGAGCAACGCGTCCGACGGATCGCGGAACGGCATGGTTTCGGGCGAATCCACGCAAAACGGTGTGGAAAGTGGGTCGGCGACTACCTGGTCAAGTACCTGAGTAAAGAAATTCGCGCTGCCTGTCTCAAGGGCAAACGGCTGTGGGCGGGCTTTGGGAACGCAACCTGGTGCCGCGTGAAAGACATCCAGGTGCGAAGCTGGCTTGGGGACGAATACCGACGGCTTCGCCGTGATGCCGTCGAACTGAACCGGGAACAAAGCTACGGCAGACTCCAGGAGGCACAGCGAAACTACGGGCGATGGGTGGACCAAGCCGACGGCATCGAAGTCTGGTTGCCGGCGGCCTGGCCTGATTGTGATATAGCGATTCCCTATTGAAGGTGGGGATTATTCGACCTGAATCGGAGACCGCGAAGTTTGCTCGCCTGGCCATCGAGCGAGGAGAAATTCGTTCAGGTAGTAGGCCGCAGGAGCATACGCAAACGCTGCGACGACATCGATGACGTAGTGAAAACGCAGATAGATAGTTGCAAAACACATGAGCGCAACATAGACGAGCGAAGGGATGAACGCTTTGCGACGATAACGGCGCAAATACAAAGACAAGAGCAGCGGAATCCCAACATGTAGCGACGGGAAACAGTCATGTGAGACCCGAGCAGCATTGATGATGTAATCAACACCTTGAGTGAGCATTCGTCCCTGAAGGTCACGAGTAAAGCGGTCCGCAAAAAACTTTTCAGGACCGACGGCCGGGACCAGGATGTAGCTGGAGACCCCCATCAATATCATCGCCATGTAGCCCATCATGAGGCGATGAAACGCTTCTTCTTCGTTGGCCAGATAAAAATACAAAGCGACTCCTGGCAAAAAGAGAACATACGAAAAATAGATGACACTTAAGAAGTCGGTGATCCAAGGATGAATCCAGCGTTCGAGAAGAAAGGCTGCCTGGTTGCCGAGCAGGGCGGCATCAATTCTTGCTAGAATTGCATCCGCCGTGTGTGGATTCACGCGCAAGATGAGGTTGGTGTATAGGGAAAAGTAGCAGGCGCTCAACAACAGAAACGGAAACCAATCACGGAAGATTCTGACAAAAGGATAAAAAAACTGGCCAAGAAACGTCATCAGATCGGAGTTCTCGCCCTTCCCAGTTTTCGAGGACGTGAGCATGACTAAAAGACTTTTTAATCCCAGGATCCCGACAGGAAGCATTATAAAAAGAAAATCCAGCATTCCGAAACTGAACGTATGAAAGAGGCGCGTGGTGAGAAACAAAAGCACAAGGGAAGCAGAGATGCCTACTGCCATTACATTTTCCAACCGGCAACGCAGGACGAATGAAATGGAATTTCGAATCATGGTGATTACTGTTGAGCTCTTGCCCGGAGGTTGTCAAACCGGGACCTCCAGAACGGTACAAGATTGGTAGACGGGAATTTGTCCAAGAGGGCTTGCGCTTCGGTCCTTTTCCCTGCCAGGAGTTTGAGGGTGGCGACGGCGTAAGCATGATCACATTCGGTTACTTCGACCCGCTGGAAGGGGCTCAGAAGCCGTGCTGCGTCCTCAGGATTATTCTTGTCAATTTGTATAACGGCGAGAAGCTTGGTGACCCGCCAACGATAATTCGTATCAACCGAGGCTGCCTCGAGTAAAGGGATGGCTTCGTCAGATCGGTCGCTGAAAAAGTGAGCCACACCTTCGTAAAACTGTTCAAATGGTGTGCTCTTGCCGCTGCGCAACGCTTTTGCAGCGTCGAGGAATTGTGCTCCCTGATCTGTCTTCCCCGCCAACAGAAGGCAGAGACCTTCCTTACCTAATGCGTCGGCGCTTTTCCAGTAGTCGGCAGATGTCCGGAAGAGAGTAAAAGCCGACCTGAGATTACCGTCTTTAAACGCACGCATTCCATAAGCTGAATAGACAAGGCTAAGACTGTGGTGGATGGAAAAATATCCAATCGCCACTGCTACTGCACTAGTGAAACAAGCGAGTAAGAAACTCTGTCGCCTGTTTGCGCCGGAGGTCTTGTACATCCAATGCCATAGACGAATGGCCAAAATAGACGATAATAGCAATAAGAAATACTTGGCTGATTCGCCGAGAACCAACTTAATGAGTTGCGTATACTCGCCTATGGATTGCATTGTGGTTTAGTTGGGAATTGGTTTCAGAGCGCAGGAGAGATCACGGCTGAATCAGGGGGTTGCGGTGGAGCCCACAGATGTGATCCGTATTCGACGCGCGGTTCGAGATGTCCGACGGCTAGCTGACGCTCTGAAACCGTAAGTGTGTACACCTCGCCTCCTTGGTCTGCCTGTATAAACATCAGATTATGGGAGAGCAAGAAGAATACCATCAAGAGAATGGCCAAGAACGGCATTTCTTGGATAGAATTGGAGTGAAAATGGTATTCCGTCTTCGATTGGAGAACGGTTCGCGGGTCGGCGCTCGTACCCGCACACTAGTATGTGTTGGGCTAATGTGGCACAGAGATGAACGCGCAGGTGGTCGGCATGGGCGGAATGCGCGGGGCGGAGCGAAAGGGGTTCAGGGGGAGCGGAGTCCCGGCGCGTGGAGCCCAGGGCGATCTATCTGCGGCAAGCTTCACGGGTGGGGGAAAGGTGTCGAGAGGAAAACTGGGGCGGCTGCCGCCCGGGTGTTCCTTCGCCGCCAGCAGCCAGAAAAGTTGTCACTCCTACTTGTCACTCCTTGGTTGAAAATGAGGCGATTCAGGATGACGCCAGACAAAGTGCATGTGGGGAGAATGTCTTGATTTTGCTGGCTTGGATCACAACAGAGGCCATCAGATGAAATGGGACAAAAACGCCCTTTAGAATTATGAGTCCCCTGCTCTACCACCCGCTTTGAACCTCCAGAAGAACACGGCGCGCCCAGGCGTGCCTGCCCCGATTTCTTATCGGGGTCGCGCCCTACCGCTCGGCCCCGTTGGTGGCAGTACCGATGCCATCATCGGAACCGCTGCCTTTGCGATTATCACAGACAGCACCCCGCATTCGTGCTAGGTTGATCACGTAACCCAATCAATAGAAGGACATGCGATCATGTATAAATTAAGAGAGGGGCCCCGCTTCGAATACCGCGAACAGGAAAGGCAGCGGGTGAAAGAGTCACCCAGCCTCTCGGACAAGTTTCCACAACTGAAGTCTTTGACCCTGGACCTTGGCCTCTACAATTCCACGGGGCTCAGCAAGAACAGTCAGATCAAATACCTGCCCAATCTCGCGAATGCCAAGTCGGTGTTCCTCATCGATTGTCCCAATAACGGATGTATCGGAGGCGATTTTGATCTGACCGATGCACTCGCCAAAGCCGTGGCGGAACAGCGTACCACCGTCACCGCCGAGGTCTCCTGCCAGGGCTGGCAAAGCAAGACCACCATCGACACGGTCCATTGCCACAACATTTTGCGCTACAAACTGAGCCTCGCCTACGGAACAATCGAGCCGGACAGCGTAAGTTTGGGGCGTTCCGCCTGACCTGCGGCGCTGGAGGGCCACGCTCTGTCGTGGCCGCATTTCGCAAACGGACGCGACAGAGCGCGTCCCTCCAAACTGCAAATACGGCCGTTATCCCCTACCCTGCGTCCTTTCCTCGGTAGTGTCCTAACTCGGAGGGCCATGCTTCTGCGTGGCCACATTTTCCGAGCGGACGCGACGAAGCGCGTCCCTCCGAACGGCAAATCAGGACACTACCCTTTCCTCCGCATCCTTGACAAGGAAACCGCTCCAGTCGTACTCTCCTCCCATTGCCGAATCCGCGCATCCGCGCGGAACGGGGGACCCGATTCGTTGGGGCTAATTCCGACACGGTGTCGGAGCAGGGATTTGTTCTTCTTCCTCTGAGCCCGTCAGCTAACCTCGTAGGCAGGCGAGAGGAAATTCGAGATACCTATGGCCCAAGCCGAGCACACACACTCAGCGCCGCAATTGCCCACGACGCGTTGGGGACGGACACGTCGCCTGTTGATGGGCGCTCCGCGCAACCTCAAAGATCCGTCGCTCGCCCACAAGATATCGCTGATCGCGTTTCTGGCATGGGTCGGCCTAGGCGCAGACGGGTTGTCGTCCTCGGCGTACGGCCCGGAGGCGGCGTATCGAGCCCTGGGCAGCCACGCTTACCTTGCCGTCCTGCTGGCGGTGGCAACCGCCTTGACCGTGTTCATCATCTCCTACGCGTACAGTCGCATCATTGAACATTTCCCGCACGGAGGCGGCGGCTACGTGGTGGCAACGGAGTTACTCGGCAACTCGGCGGGAGTGGTCTCCGGCTGTGCCCTGCTCGTAGATTACGTTCTGACGATCACGGTATCGGTTGCCAGCGGCGCGGATGCGGTGTTCAGCCTGGCGCCTCTTCACTGGCAACCCTTCAAGCTGCCGGTCGAATTCGGCGCCATTTTCCTTCTCATCCTGATGAATCTGCGCGGCGTCAAGGAATCAGTCACGGCACTCGTGCCGATCTTCCTGACGTTTGTTGTCACGCACCTGATTCTCATTGGGGGCGGTCTGCTCTGGCACGCGGGCGAGATTCCGGCAATGGCGCAAGAGGTGCATGTCGGGTTTCGCGAGAGCCTCACCGTAATGGGCAAATGGGGACTGTTTCTCATGCTGATGCGCGCCTACTCGCTCGGCGCGGGAACGTACACGGGCATCGAGGCTGTCTCCAATGGTCTTGGGATCATGCGCGATCCGAAAGTCGAGACGGGCAAACGGACCATGACCTACATGGCCGTATCGCTCGCGGCGACGGCAGGCGGCCTGCTGATCTGTTACATGCTTTTCCGCGTGGTGCCGGTCGAAGGAAAAACCTTGAACGCCGTGCTGGTCGATCAATTCGCCGGCGGGTTCCGGATCGGCCGCCTGCCTGTCGGGATGTGGTTTGCCGCGATTACGATTCTGTCGGAGGCCGTCTTGCTGCTCGTCGCGGCCCAGACCGGCTTTATTGACGGTCCGCGGGTCATGGCCAACATGGCGGTGGATTCGTGGCTGCCGCGGCGGTTTGCCGCGTTGTCGGATCGGTTGACGATGCAGAACGGCGTCCTGTTGATCGGCGCTGCGGCAGCAGCGGCGCTGGCGTACACCCGGGGCAACATCGGCATCCTCGTGGTGATGTACAGCATCAACGTGTTCGCCACGTTCTCGCTATCGGAAACGGGGATGGTCCGATTCTGGATTCGCCACCGCAAGACCGACCCGCAATGGAAGAAACATCTGCCCGTGCATGCCACGGGTTTGGTGCTGTGTGTGTCAATTCTCATCGTGATGTTGACTGAAAAACTCAAGGAAGGCGGTTGGATCACGCTCGTTGTGACAATTCTTTGCATTGGCATCTGTTTCGTCATTCGCCGCCATTACCGTGACATTGTCAGCCGCGTACGCGAGGTCGAAAGCTCGCTCGAGGATATCCCGGCGGGGGTGGAGAAGGCCGCGCCTGAATTCGATCCGAAAAAGACCACGGCGGTGATCCTCGTGGGCGGCTATGCGCGACTGGGCATTCATTGCATGCTGAACATCTTCCGCCTGTTTCCGCAGGCGTTCCACAACGTCGTCTTTGTGTCGGTCGGCGCGATCAACTCCGAGTTCTTCAAAGGCGCGAACCAGATCGAGGAACTGGAAAAGGCAACGAAGGAATCTCTTGCCCGCTATGTCGAACTCGCAGGGCGTTTGGGAATCCCGGCCCGTCCGGCCCATCGCGTCGGCATCGACGTCGTCCAGGAAGTTTCGGAGCTCTGCCTCGAACTGCACCAGCAATATCCGCGCGCCGTCGTGTTTGCGGGAGAACTGGTCTTTGATGAGCCGCGCTGGTACGACCGCCTGCTGCATAATGAGACGGCGTACGCGATTCAGCGCCGCCTTCGTTTCGCGGGCGTGCCGGTGGTCATCCTTCCCGTGCGCCTGTTTCGTCGCGGCAACCCAACGACTGCGGCAGCAGCCGAAAGCGACCGCACGGCGAACTGAGAGGCACTATCAAAACTGTAGCCGCAGGCTTTAGCCTGCGTGGGGAAGGCGCACCCATGAAGGGTGCGGCTACGGGGCAACCGGTTTTGCCAAACGCCCTCGACCGGTCACGCCTGGAAACCGCGGGGCCTGCAATTCCGATCCGCCAGCCCGAACTCCTGAAGCAGCCCCCGAGCGCGTTCACGCCGCGCCTGCAGGTCCACGCCCGCCAACACCAGGGGCAACGCCACGTTATCGAGCGCGGTGTAATAACCCGGCAAATTGAAGAATTGGAAGACAAAACCGATCGTGCGATTGCGGAAGGCGGAAATCCTTTTGTCGTCGAGCTGACGAAGGTTCTCTCCCGACACGACCACCTCGCCATCGGTCGGGGTCAGCATCCCGCAATCAGTTGGATCAGCGTGGTCTTCCCCGAACCGCTTGGCCCCATGATAGCGACGAAGGCGCCTTCCGCGATGTCGAGATTGACCTTCCGCAACGCCTGAACCCGTTCGTTGCCCAGCCGGTACTCAACGCTCACATGCTCGAGGTGAATCATGACGTAGCGATACTCTCATCGTTCCGGGCCCGGGAGTCAATTCCGGATGGGGCAAGGCGGGCTGGCGCGTCTTGGCACTACCATCGTGATTGACAAGTCATAGGTCAGGATGGAGCGATGTAGCGTCCGAAGAGCTGAAAAAACGCGGCGCGCCCGGCGGTCGCGCCCTACCAGTACAATCCGGTTGATAATACTATTCAGATGGGACCGGGTCTGCTCCTCACGTAAGAACAAATCGGCATCAGGCTGCCGAACGGCAGGGCGGTGTCACTTGTCCGCCATGGCTGTCAGCGAAGGCGGAAGCCACCGCACTCCAAGGGGTCCAAGGGGAGCGTCGGAATACAAACACGGCTTCCTCGGATGAGGAAGCCGTGTCTGAACTTGGGAGCTGTGTCAGCTCCGAATGCGTTGGGCGTTAGGAAGCCGCTGGTGCTTCTTTGCTCTCGGCGGCTTTCTTGGATTTCCTGGGAGACTTCTTCGGTTCTGTCTTCGTCTCCGGGGTCGTCGGTTCCGCGGCTTTCCCGGTCGTCTCCGGCTCCGCGACGGGCGCCACGGCGCCGGTCCACTCCAGAATCGCCATTTCAGCAGCATCCCCCCGACGCGGGCCGAGACGGATGATTCGCGTGTAACCGCCATTTCGGTCGCCGTGCTGTTTGCCAAGCTCGGCAAACAACTTCTTCACCTTCGATTTGTCACGAAGGACGGCCAACGCCAGACGGCGATGATGAAGGCTGCCTTTTTTGGCCAGCGTGATCATGCGGTCCGCCAGCCGACGTGCGACCTTCGCCTTGGCCACGGTGGTCCGAATGCGATTGTGCGCGATCAGGCTGCAGACCAGATTAGCCAATGTCGCCCGACGATGCTGGGATTTCATCCCCAGCTTTGCAGTGCGTTTGTTGTGGCGCATATCAGTCCCTCATCCCTCAAATGACCGGTTCTTTGGTCGCGGGCTCGCCGGAAAGGATTTCCGTTGCGGTCCCGTGCACTTCCAGCAGGCTTTGATCGAACTTCATGCCCAATTGAAGGCCAAGCCCGGACAGCTTCTCTTTGATTTCGTTAAGTGATTTCTTTCCGAAATTGCGGTACTTGAGCATCTCCTGTTCGGTCTTCATCGCCAACTGTCCAACAGTCGTGATATTGGCGTTGTTCAGGCAATTGGCGGCCCGGACGCTCAACTCGATCTCGTTGACGCTCATGTTGAGGACCTTCTTCAATTTCGCCTGCTCGACACTGACCCGCTCTTCGCCTTCCTCGAACTCGATCACCATGTTCTTGTCGTAATCGCAGAAGGGATCGAGGTGATGCCGCAGGATATTGCTGGACTGTACCAAAGCGTCGTCGGGCGTGATCCGCCCGTCCGTCCAGACTTCCAGGATCAACTTGTCGTAGTCCGTCCGTTGCCCGACGCGCGTGTTCTCGACCGTGTAGCGCACCCGGCGCACCGGCGAAAAGAGCGCGTCGATCGCAATGATGCCGATCGCCTGGTCCGGCTTCTTGTTGGCTTCGGCGGGACAAAAACCCCGGCCGACCTTGACTTCCAGTTCGCCATCGAGCCGCGCTTTCTTGTCCAGCGTGCAGATGTGCTGTTCGGGGTTCAACACTTCGACCACCTGGTCGCCCTTAATGTCCGCAGCCGTTACCGGACCTTCCTTGGTCGCGGAAAGGTACACGACGTGGGGCTCGCGGCTGTGGGATTTCAACAGCACCTTCTTCAGGTTCAAGATGATATCCGTCACATCCTCGACCACTCCGGGGATGCTGGTGAACTCGTGGGGTGCTCCCTCGAGTTTGATCGAGCTGATGCCTGCACCCTCCAGCGAACTGAGCAACACGCGGCGCAGGGAATTGCCGATGGTGTGGCCGTACCCGGCCTCAAACGGTTCGGCAATGAACTTGGCGTACGTGGGGGTGGCGGAATCATCCTCGCGGGTCAACCGCTTGGGCATTTCGAATCGTCCCAGTCGAACTGGCATGGTACATTTCCTCCTGAGTTGGGTTTCCCGCGCTCTAGAAACACGGACCAACAACTCGTTCGCCCGTCCAACGAGACGGGCTTGTTGTTTCGTTACCTAGAATAAAATTCGACGATCAACTGTTCGTTCACGATCGGCTGAATGTCGTCGCGCGTCGGAATACGGATGATTTGCGCCCGCATGGCATCGCGGTTCACACCAATCCACTCAGGCACAGGCCGGATTTGCGCCGACTCGAGACTCTTGAGCACGATCTGGCGCGAGACGGCGGCATCGCGGATGTCGATCACATCGCCAGGCTTGACGTTGAACGACGCGATGCTGACCTTGCGTCCATTCACGCGGACATGGCCGTGGTTGACAACCTGTCGGGCAAAGGGCCGGGTTGTTGCGAAACCGATACGGAATACGACGTTGTCCAGACGGGTTTCGAGCAACTGCAGCAAGGTTTCGCCCGTGACGCCGCGCTTCTTGCGGGCGATTTCAAACATGCGCCGGAACTGTCGTTCCAGCAAACCGTACTGATAACGCAGCTTCTGTTTCTCGGCGAGGCCGATGCCGTAATCGCTGTGTTTGCGCCGCGATTTCGGACCGTGGATACCGGGCGGATACCCGCGGCGTTCCAGATATTTCGAGGGGCCGAATATCGGCTGGCCGAATCGACGGCTGATGCGAACTCGTGGACCTTTGTATCGTGCCATGATGAAATTTCTCCTGCCTAAACGCGACGGCGCTTCGGCGGACGACAGCCGTTGTGAGGAACGGGCGTCACGTCTTTGATGACGGTGATATCCAAACCGATGGCCTGCAATGCGCGGATCGCCGCCTCCCGCCCGCTGCCAGGACCTTTCACCCAGACCTCGATTTCACGAAGGCCGTGCGACATGCCCTGCCGGGCCGCATCCTGCGCCACCAATTGCGCTGCGTACGCCGTGCTCTTGCGCGATCCCTTGAAGCCGACGCGCCCGGCGCTCGACCAGCCAATCACCTTGCCCGCGTAATCGGTGATCGAAACAATCGTATTGTTGAACGTCGCCATGACGTGAGCAATGCCCTGAATCACATTCTTGCTGTGCTTGGCTTTGATGACCTTCTTGACGACTTCGCCATCCGCCAGTTCCGGGGGCACGCCCGCGACAGCCGCTGCCGCCGGTGCTCCCTGGGGGGCTGCCGCCCCCGCCTTGGGTGCGGCCGGCACAGAGGGTTCTGCCGCTCGCGCGGGCTTTTCCTTGGTTTCCTTCGGTTGTTTTGCTTCTTCAGCCATCGTGCTCCTTCGACGTTAAACCTTTGGTGCCTTCGATTCCTTGCTGCGAACGACGCCGACCGTCTTGCGGGGGCCTTTGCGTGTCCGGGCATTCGTCGAGGTGCGTTGGCCGTGCACGGGCAGGCCCTTCTTGTGACGGGTGCCCTGATAGCAGTTGATGCTCATTTTGCGTTTGATGTTTTGCTGCACCTCTCGACGCAAATCACCTTCGATCTTATACCCCTGCAACGTTGTGTTCAGATGCGACAGTTGCTCGTCGTTCAAATCCTTGGCGCGGATATCGGGATCAACGCTCGCCTTTTCGCAAACCTGAAAAGCCAGCGTCGGCCCGATGCCGTAAATATACCGCAGGGCGATGCCGATCTTCTTTTGGTCCGGAACTTCCACTCCGATGAGACGTGCCATGATTCGTCCTCTAGCCTTGCCGCTGTTTGTGACGAGGGTTGGTGCAGATCACACGCACCACTCCCTTGCGCCGCACAACCTTGCAGCGTTCACACAATCGTTTGACTGATGGTTTTACTTTCATTCGTTTTCCTACCTCTGCCGAAATGTAATTCGGCCCTTGCTCAAATCGTATGGTGACAGCTCGACCATCACCTTGTCGCCCGGCATCAGGCGAATAAAATGTAACCGCATTCTACCCGAGATGTGAGCCAATATGCGATGTTTGTTCGGCAATTCCACCCGAAACATCGTGTTCGGCAACAACTCTAGGACGGTGCCTTCGACCCGTATGGGCTCTTCTTTCGCCACGTTAAAATTTCTGCCTCTCCTTCTGTAACCAACACCGTATGCTCGAAATGCGCGCTCGGATCGCCGTCGGCCGTAACCACCGTCCAGCCATCACTGAGCATCTTCACCTCGCTGACGCCCGCGTTGATCATCGGCTCAATCGCCAGAGTCATCCACGGCTTCAATTTCGGCCCCTTGCCGGCCCCGCCGTAATTCGGTATCTGCGGCTCTTCGTGCATCTTCCGCCCAACACCGTGACCGACAAACTCTCGCACAACTGAAAATCCATATCCTTCAACCACGCTCTGGATCGAATGCGAAATATCGCCGACGCGATTCCCGGAGCGCGCTTTGGCAATCCCGGCAAACAACGCCTCCTCCGTGATGCGCAGCAACTCCTGGGTCCGTGGCTCGATCAATCCGACCGGCACCGTCGTCGCATTGTCCCCCACGAAACCGTCGACAATAATCCCAACATCCAGGCTCACGATATCGCCGTACTGCACGCGACGTTTCCCGGGAATCCCATGAACGACTTCGTCGTTCACCGACACGCAAATGTGCCCCGGATAACCTTTGTAACCGAGGAACGGACTCTTTCCACCCAGTCGCTTGATCAATTCCCCGGCCGCATCATTCAGCTCCCCCGTGGTCCGCCCCGGTTGCACGAGAGCCGCCACGGTGCTCAGCACCTCGGCCGCCGCCCTGCAAGCGTTCCGCATCGCTTCGATTTCGCTGGCTGACTTGATTGGAATCACAATTACACCAAATTCATAATGACGGGAAACATCACCGGGTTCAAGCCGCTGTCGGCAGCCCCCACTGTTTATCTGTCAATGAACCGGCTCGGCCGAACATCCGGCCGGCCCGCTGCACGATCCGCTCAGCGACGGGAGCGTGTTTTGCTCCGAAAAAACCCGTCGTAATGGCGCATCACCAAGTGAGACTCGACCTGTCGCATCGTGTCGAGCAACACCCCAACATTAATCAGCAAACTCGTACCGCCAAAAAAACTGGCTGCGATATAGGGCACATGCATGTTCCGCGTGAGAATGTAAGGAATCACGGCGATGACCGTCAAAAACACCGCGCCCGCCAGCGTGACCCGCGTCATCGTGTGATCCAGAAACTCAGCGGTCGGCCGGCCCGGCCGGATCCCCGGGACGTAGCCACCGTGCTTCTTCAAATCGTCGGCGATCTGCAGGGGGTTGAATTGCGTCGCCACCCAAAAATAGGAGAAAAACAAAATCATCAAACCGTACAGTAACAGATACAGGAAATAACCCTCGCTCAGCTGCCGGCCCAGTTTCTGAAGAAAATCCAGATGCGAGAGACTGAAGAGCTTTTGCGGAAACAGCAAGATCGCCTGGGCAAAGATAATCGGCATCACACCCGAATAATTGACCCGCAACGGAAAAAACGTCTGACCGCCGCTGAGCATTTTGCGGCCGACCATCCGTTGCGCGTACTGAACCGGTATCTTGCGCTCCGCCTGAGTCAGCGCCACGACGCCCGCGGTTACGGCTACGGCCATGACAATGAGGAAAAGGGCGATCAGAATGTTGAAGTTCTGTCCACCTCCGAAAAACAGCGCCCAGGTCTGGGCAATCGCGCTCGGCAGCCGATCGACAATACCGACGGTGATAATCAACGAGACGCCATTGCCGATTCCGCGCTCCGTAATCTGTTCGCCCAACCACATGATCAAAATGCTGCCGGCCGTGATCGTAATCACGGTCAACATTTCAAATCCGATTCCCGGATTTCGGACCAGCACGCCCGTAAACCCGGGAAACAAATAGCCGGAAGGATTCTCAAATGTTTTGGCCAGGAAAAAGCCCTGAATGATGCAGATCAGGACCGTCATGTAGCGCCCGTACTGGATGATCTTGGCGTATCCCGACTGGCCTTCCTGGCGCAATCGTTCGAGGGAAGGCACCACGGCCGTCAGCAACTGCATGATGATGGTCGACGTGATATACGGCATCACGCCCAGGGCGAACACGGCGCACCGAGCAAGGCCGCCTCCGGTCAGCATGATCGCCAACCCGACCGCGCCGCCGCCCACCGTGCCCATCTGCTTGTTGATCCACAGGTTCAGCGCCGTCGGATCCACTCCGGGACAGGGAATATTGGCGCCCAGCCGCGCCAGGGCCACGATCCCCAGCGTGAACAGAATGCGTTTGCGCAGTTCGGGAATCTTCCAGCAGTTGATAAAGGCCGAAAACATGGCGCCAAGGGCGAACTACGGCTTCACCGCGGGCTTTTCGGCGGGTTTGTGATGGATGCCCGGCAGCGGCAATTCCTCACACTGGCCTCCGGCCTTCGTGATTCGCTCGCGCGCCACAGCACTGAACCGCTGGGCTTTGACCGTCAGTTTCTTCTTGAGTTCGCCATTGCCGAGGATCTTGACGCCGTCCAATAGTTTCTTTAGCAAGCCATGATCCCGCAGTGATTCGGGGGTGACCACGGCTCCGTCCTCGAACACGTTCAGGTCTTCCAGATTGACGATGGCAAATTCCGTGCGAAATGCCCGGTTATTGAATCCCCGCTTCGGGATCCGTCGCAACAGGGGCATCTGACCGCCTTCGAACCCCAGGCGAATGCTGCCGCCGGAACGCGCCGTCTGGCCCTTGCCACCGCGCCCGCTGGTCTTGCCATGGCCCGAACTTTCACCGATCCCGAGCCGCTTGGTTCGGTGCTTGGCGCCCGGACGCACCTTCAAATTGTGCAAACGCATCGTCATTTCAACTCACTCCTGATGCAACGGGGCGCGCCAGACCGCGCACACGGTAGATTTCCTCCCTCGGGCGCAAATGCGTCAACGCATCCAACGTCGCTTTCACAACGTTCACCGCGTTGCTCGACCCGAGTGATTTGCTCAGCACGTCTCGAATGCCCGCCGCATCGATCACCGCGCGGACAGAGCCGCCGGCAATCACTCCGGTTCCGGGCGAAGCCGGACGCAACAGCACCCGGCCGCCGCCAAATACGCCTATAATCTCGTGCGGAATGGTGTGCTGCTTCAAATGGATTGGAATCAGGGACTTCTTTGCCTTCTCCGTCCCCTTGCGAATCGCATCAGCCACTTCGTTGGCCTTCCCGAATCCGTAGCCCACCTTGCCGCGCCGGTCGCCCACCACCACGAGAGCGCTGAAGTGAAAACGGCGTCCGCCCTTCACCACCTTGGCACTGCGGTTGACAAACACAACCTTCTCGACCAGTTCGCCCTCGTGCTCCAACTCGATCCCGAGTTCCTCGGCCGCGGCAACAGGCGAGGTCTCCTGGCTCTTCGGCAAAACTGGTTTGGCGATCTTCGGTTTTTTTTCTGGTGGCATAATTAGAATTTCAACCCCGCTTCGCGCGCCGCATCGGCCAGCGCTTTGACCCGACCGTGATATTGGAAGCCGCCCCGATCAAACACGACTTCGGAGATCTTTTTCTCCCTGGCTTTTTGGGCCGCCAGAGCGCCAACCTTCTTCGCACCGGCCAGATTCGCTTTCGTTCCCTTGCCGTCCGGTGCCATGGTGCTGATCGAGGCCAGGGTCCGCCCCAACACGTCGTCAATGAACTGGACGTAAATATGCTGGCCGGTGAAACAAACGCTCATTCGTGGTCGTCCCGCCGTGCCACGGACTTTTTGCCGCAGCCGGAGATGACGCCGCTCCCTCAATTCAATTTTTGTAATCGGTCGCATAGCTCAATTAACCCGCTGTGGTCACCGTCTTGCCGGCCTTGCGGCGGACCTGTTCGTCGCTGTAACGAATTCCCTTCCCCTTGTACGGTTCTGGCGGATAGAACCGCCGAATCCGCGCCGCCACTTCGCCGACCATCTGTTTGTCGACGCCTTCCACCGTGATCTGGGGCTTCTTGTCGGACGTATCGGCAACCGAAATCTTGATGTTCTTGGGAATCGAGAACACGATCGGGTGCGAATAGCCAAGAGACAACTGCAGGTTCTGCCCCTGCACCGCCGCTCGAAACCCGACGCCTTCGACGAGCAACTTCTTCATGTACCCTTCGTTGACGCCTTTCACCATGTTCGCAATCAAACTGCGGGTCAATCCCCACCGTGATTTGCCCGTGCGATCGAGTTGCGAGGTCGAAGCCAGGATCTTCCCGTCCTTCATCTCCACCTTGATCGGCGATGGCACGGTCCAATCCAAACGGCCTTTCGGTCCTTCGATGGAAACCGCCTGCCCCTTTATCTCCACCTTTGTCTTCGGCGGAATCTCAACTGGTTGTTTTCCAATACGCGACATAACTCACCAAACGTACGCCAAAATTTCACCGCCCACGTTGGCCTTCTTGGCCTCGTAGCCCGTCATCACCCCGCGCGAGGTGGTCAGAATCGAAATCCCCATGCCCCCGAGGACGCGCGGGATGTCCTGCGAGCCCACGTAGCGACGCGAGCCCGGCTTGCTCACGCTCTTGATCCCGACAATCGCCCGTTCCTTGCCAATCATCTTCAACTGGACTTTCAACACGTGCTTGCCGTCTTCTTTCTTCTCGGCGTAAAAATCGGCGATGTACCCGTTCTGCTTCAGCACCTTCGCCACCTCCGCCTTCAACAGGGAAAAGGGCATCTCCGTCTCCGGCTTGCCCGCCCGGTTGGCGTTGCGAATACGCGTCAACATGTCTGCAATGGGATCGGTCAGATTCATACGATTACCAACTCGCCTTTACCACGCCGGGAATCTTGCCCTGGCTGGCCAGCTCGCGAAAACATATGCGGCAGATTTGAAACCGACGAATGAACGCGCGCCTGCGCCCGCAATTCTTGCAGCGATTGTATTTCCGCGACGAAAACTTCGCGGGCCGCGCTGCTTTGATTTCCCAGGTTAGTTTCGCCATAAACTCCTATTCTCTAACTGCTGAACGGCATCCCCAGCAGCTTCAACAATTCTTTCGCCTCGGCATCCGTGTTGGCGCTCGTCACAATCGTCACATCCATTCCGAGGTTGTGCTTGATCTTGTCCAACTCCACTTCCGGAAAAATCGTCTGATCCCGCACCCCCATCGTGTAACTGCCGCGCCCATCAAACCCGCGCGGATTGACACCGCGAAAGTCGCGAATGCGAGGGAGAGCCGCGTTGAAAAAACGCTCCATGAACTCGTACATCCGCGACCCACGCAACGTCACTTTCACGCCCACGGGCATTCCCTCGCGCACCTTGAAATTCGAAATACTGGTCTTGGCGTGTGTCACAATCGGCTTCTGTCCGCTGATGGTCGCCAACTCCTGCTGCGCTTCGTTGACCACGTCCTTCTCGTGGTTGGAGTTGATGCCCATGTTGATCACGATCTTCTCCACCTTCGGCACCTGCATCCGATTGGCGTACCGACCGCTCTTCAGGAGCTGCTCCACCACTTCCTTCTTATAGGTTTCGTAAAGCTGCGTCATAAGCCGTTACACTTGCGTTTCCACCGGCGCGCCCCCGCGCTTCTTCCTTCGGATTTCATACTTCTCCTGCAACATCACTTTCGCCACCGCGATGGGCGCCTCTTTGGTGATGATGCCACCCTTCGGGTTGCTCTGGCTCTTCCGCAACGCCTTGCTGATGATATTGATTCCTTCCACCAGCACGCGGTTCTTGGCGGGCATCGCCGCCAGTACCTTGCCCAACTTGCCCCTGTCTTCCCCAGAAAGGACAACCACCATATCGTTCTTCTTAACGTGCAACTTTCTCATGGTCACAATACCTCGGGCGCAAGGGAAATAATCTTTGTGAAATTCTTGTCGCGCAGTTCGCGGGCGACCGGACCGAAAATACGCGTGCCCTTCGGATTCAACTGCGCGTCGATGATCACCACGGCGTTGTTGTCGAACCGGACATACGAACCGTCCGACCTACGGAGGGGCGATTTCGTGCGCACCACAACACAGGTCACCACTTCGCCCTTCTTCACCGTGCCATCGGGCGCCGCTTCCTTGATGTGCGCCTTGATCACATCCCCGATTCGGGCGTACCGCTTCTGGTGGCCGAGTACGCCGATGGCCCAGGCCACGCGCGCCCCCGTGTTGTCCGCCACATCCAGATGTGTCCGAATCTGAATCATGCTTCCACCTTCTCGAGATGCCGCGCCTTTTCAACCACCTGCACCAGGGCCCAACGCTTCAACTTGCTCAACGGCCGCGACTCAATGATGCGCACCGTGTCACCAACGCCCGCTTCATTCTTCTCATCGTGCGCGTAAAACTTCTTGTACTTGGTGAGGACCTTCTGGTAGCGGGCATGGCGAACTCGTCGAGAGACCTCGACCACGATGGTCTTGTCCATCTTGTCGCTGACGACTTCTCCCACCACTTCTTTCCGAATCGGATTTTTGGCTGTCTGTTCCGTCATGGTCAAATCGTTCGTTTACCGGGCCGGTTTCGCCGCCTCCAACTCTCGTCCCCTCAAAATCGTTTCCGTCCGCGCGATGTCGCGCCGCACTTCGCGCAACCGACTCGGGCGCTCCAATCGCGCCGTCTGCTGTTGCAGACGCAGATGGAACATCTCCTGCCGCAGGTCCCGCAGTTTCGCCTGCGCCTCCGCTTCGGTCATATCGCGAATTTCTTTTGACTTCATCAACTCAGCGCCTCTTCAAAAATCTTGTCCTGATCGGCAACTTCGACGCCGCCAGGCGCAACGACTCTCGCGCCAGTGGCTCGGTCACGCCGCCCATCTCGAACAACACGTTGCCGGGCCGAACCACGGCCACCCAAAATTCGGGGTTGCCCTTGCCCTTGCCCATCCGGGTCTCGGGCGGCCGCTTCGTCACCGGTTTGTCCGGGAAAATCCGAATCCACAGTTTGCCGCGCCGTTTCATGTTGCGCGACAGCGCCACGCGGCACGCTTCGATCTGCGTGTTGGTCACCCACGCCCGTTCAAGCGCCTGCAAACCGAACTCGCCAAACGCCACCGTCGCGCCACGATACGCCGTCCCGGCGCGGTTGCCGCGCTGGGCTTTGCGGTGCTTCACTCTTTTTGGCATCAACGGCATGGTAAATTCCTCTTCTTCTCCAAATCGTTTACGCGGGCGCCGGGGCCGCCGGGGCCGGTCCCACCGGTGCGGCTACCACCGGCGGCGCCTTCAACTGCCGCTCGCCCTTGCAGATCCATACTTTCACGCCGATCTTGCCGTACACGGTGGTCGCCTCGGCAAACCCATAATCGATATCGGCCCGCAACGTATGCAACGGGATCTTCCCGGTGCGATATTTCTCATGGCGAGCCAACTCCGAACCGCCGAGCCGCCCCCCGCACGCCACCTTGATCCCCTGGGCTCCAAAATCCATCGCCGTCTGCACCGATTTCTTCATCGCGCGTCGGAAACTGATGCGGCGCTCCAACTGCAGCGCGATGTTTTCCGCCACCAACTGGGCATCGATTTCCGGCGTCTTCACCTCGACGATATCAACGTAAATTTCCTTGCCGGTCAGCCGCGTCAGCTCTTCCTTGAGCTTGTCGATTTCCGTTCCCTTGCGGCCGATGACGATTCCTGGACGAGCGGTGTAAATCGTGATGCGCGCGCGGTTGGCATACCGCTCAATCCCAATCTTCGGCACGGCGGCGGACTGAAGCTTCTTCTTGACGATGTCGCGGATCTTGATGTCCTCCAGCAACAGTGGCGCATAGTCCTTCTTATCGGCATACCACTTCGATAGCCAGTCTTTGGTGACTGACACTCGGAAACCAATTGGATTGACTTTTTGTCCCATAAATTACTGTCCGTCGGTCACTACGATCTGAATGTGGCTCGTCCGTTTGATGATCGGGCCCGCGCTCCCGCGCGCCTTCGGTTGCCAGCGTTTCAGCCGCGGACCTTCATTCGCCACGGCCAGCTTGACCCGCAACGAAGCCGCGTCCAGCTTGTGGCTGTTGGGGTCCGTCGCATTGGCAATCGCCGATTTCAACGTCTTTTCAACCAGGCGGGCTGACTTGCGGGGGATGAACTGCAATACCTCCAGCGCCCGCGAGGCGCTTAATCCCTGAATCAGGCGCGTCACCTGGCCCACTTTCGAAGGGCTCATCTTCGAATACTTCGTTATCGCTCTGACGTCCATCAAATCCTTTTCTTGCTCGTGTTTCCAGTCTGACTGTTACTCGTCCTCTGCCCTGTTGGCTTTCAACTCCTCGTGGCTCTCGCGCTGTCGCCGGCCGCGACCGTCACGCCCTTTTCCACGCTCTCAATCAACGCTCCACAAATCCGACGTCGCACATCCACAATTCTCAATTGCCCGATCACGCGGTCTCCGCGCAGCACCAGAATCGGCATTCCAATCCGAGCACCCTGCAATATCCCCACGTCCAGTACAACCAGCTGCAGTTTCGGGCTCACCTCCAACACCTTCGCGGACTCCAGCGTGGAGGGACGCATTTTCCCGGACGTCTCTCCCTGCCCCCACGTCGACGCCAGCAATAACTTGGTTCGTTCCACCTCGGCGGCCACATCGCGATTCGATTCCAGCGCGGTCAGCAGCCGCGCCAACTGCTCCATGAGCCGTTGACGTTCGGCTTCCGCCAGATACAGCGAACGAATGCTCTCGATCAACTGCCGTTGCGCTTGTGTCGCATCCGCGTCGCCGAAGTTCACCCCCAATGTCTGGGCGCGCAACTGGGCTTCCTGCCATTTCTTCTGGAACAGATCGCTCTCCGTCCGCGCAACCGCCAGGCTTTCCTGCAGCTTGCGGATGACCGCCTCGCGCTGCTCGAGTTGCTGATTCAGATCGGTGTTGGCTGTCCGCAGCTTCTCCAGCAGCACCTGCAACTCTTCGCGCGCCGCGGGCTGCGCCTCTTCGGCGCGCGCCGGCCCGCCAGATACAAAGAACAAAACAACCGCCAGACAAATTCCGATCCCAGCTCGCCCTCGTGGCACGACGCACTCCCGTCGGCGCTACTTGGCGACGGCCTTTTCCGTGTGGGCGCCGTGAGCCTTGAACGTTCGGGTCGGCGAAAATTCGCCCAGACGATGCCCGACCATGTTCTCGGTCACGAACACCGGCAGATGATTCTTGCCGTTGTGCACCAAAAACGTGTGCCCGACAAATTCCGGAATGATCATCGAACGGCGCGACCAGGTCTTGATCGGCTTCTTCTCGCTTGTGGTCATCGCCTGCACTTTACTGAACAAGTGCTCGTCCACAAACGGACCTTTTTTCAACGAGCGTCCCATTTATTTCTTCCTTCGCTCCAAAATGAATGCGTTCGAATATTTCTTCTTCCGCCGCGTCTTGCCGCCCTTGGCGAGTTTGCCCCACGGCGAAACCGGATGGTGCCACCCGCCGCCGCCCTTGCTCTTGCCCTGGCCGCCGCCCATCGGATGATCGACCGGATTGCGCGCCATGCCGCGGCTGATCCCGCGCCGCCCGAGCCAGCGATTGCGCCCGGCCTTGCCCAGCAAAATGTTCATGTGATCGGGATTACCAACCTGGCCGATCGTTGCGTAACAATCCGCGTGAATCAATCGCAATTCGCCCGACGGCAGTTTCACCGTCACATAATCCCCTTCGGCCGACATGATCGTGGAGGCCATCGCGGCGCTGCGGCAAAGCTGGCCGCCTTTCCCCCGGTGCAACTCAATATTATGGATCGGCAGGCCCGGCAAAATCCTTCGAAGCGGCAACGCGTTCCCGGTCGTCAATTCGGCTTCCGGGCCGCTCATGACATTGGCGCCCACCTGCAATCCCATCGGCGCGATGATATACCTCTTCTCGCCGTCTTCATACTTCAAAAGCGCGATGCGCGCCGATCGGTTCGGGTCGTATTCAATGGCTTCAACCTTGGCCGCGACGCCAAGTTTGTTGCGCTTGAAATCAATGATGCGATACCGCTGCTTATGGCCGCCGCCGATGCCGCGCGACGTCATCCGTCCGAGATTGTTCCGGCCCCCCGTCTTGCGCCTGGCCCTGGTCAGGGAACTCTCCGGCTTGTGCTTGGTGATCTCCTTGAAATCCGAGAGAACAGTCCCGCGCAACGACGGCGTTAATGGTCTGAATGTCTTTAAGCCCATGGGTGCCTACGAAATTTCAATCTTGTCGCCTTCTTTCAAGGTGACAAGCGCCTTCTTCCACGCGGATGTCCAGCCAGCCTGGAGGGTGCGCTGCCGGCGAGGTTTGCCCCGGACGTGCATGGTGTTGACGCGCAGCACCTTCACCTTGAACGCCTTTTCCACCGCGTGTTTGATGTCCAGTTTGTTCGCATGACGATCCACGACGACCTGGTACTGGTTGTTCGACTCGCCCAGGGCGGTGCCCTTTTCCGTCACGCGCACGGTCTTGATCACGTCGTACGGTTCTTTCATGGCCTGCCCACCCGCGCTTTGATTCTCTCAAACGCCGACTTCGTCACCACGATTTTGTCAAACCGCAGCAACTCGTACGTATTCACCGAATCCGCCGGCTCGAGCTCCACATCCGGCACGTTCCGCGAGGCCAGTTTCAAATCGTTGTCCATCTGCTCGATCACGAGCAGCGTCGTGCCCGCGTCCGCGCCGAGCTTGTTCACCAACGCAACAAAATCCTTCGTCTTATGACCCGCCAGCTTCAATTCGTCCACTAAGATGATATCGCCGGCCACCAGCCGTTCGCTCAACGCCTTGCGGAAGGCCAACGCCTTGGTCTTTTTTGACAGGTGGATCGAGTAATCCCGAGGATGCGGTCCGAATACCACACCGCCGCCACGCCACAGGGGCGAGGCGAACGAACCGGCGCGAGCGCGACCGGTGCCCTTCTGTTTCCATGGTTTCTTGCCGCTGCCGTGAACTTCGCCGATCTGTTTCACCTTGGACGTGCCCAGCCGCTGGTTCGCCATATGGGCGACAACCGCGTCGTGAACGGCCTGCGAACCTTTCCCGTTCTTGATCAGCAAGTCGTCCGCGAAATCAATTTCGCCCGCCGATGCGCCTGAAGTATTGATGACTGGCAGTTTCATTTAGGCTGTCCTGGCAACGGGTTTTGTCTTCTTCTTCGCGTGTCGGACGACCACAAACACGCCACGCGGTCCGGGCACCGCACCCTCCACCAGCAATAGATTGTCCGCCTCGCGCACCTGCACGACCCGGAGGTTCTGCGTCGTGATTCGGGTGTGTCCCATGTGACCGGGCATCTTCATGTTTCGAAACACACGGCCCGGAAACAGGCGTTGACCGATCGCGCCCCCACGACGGTGCCAACCTTTCGCGCCGTGCGTCGCGTCGCCGCCGGCGAAATGGTGTCGCTTCACGACGCCCTGAAACCCCTTGCCCTTGCTCGTGGCGATCACGTCCACGAACTGTCCCGGCTGAAATTCCTTCACGGAGATCTTGTCGCCGATATTGAATGGCAGGCTGCCGTCGGTGCGCATTTCACGGATGAATTTGGCCGGTGCGGCGTTGGCCTTCTTGCAGTGTCCCACCAACGGCTTGACGGACTTGTTCAGCTTGCGTTCGCCGAACCCGAGCTGCAACGCATGATAACCGTCCGTTTCCGTCGTCTTCTTCTGCAAGACGGTGCACGGCCCGACTTCGATGGCGGTGACGCCCACCAGGTTGCCTTTGGCGTCGAACAATTGCGTCATCCCGATTTTTCTTCCTAAGAGTTCCATGACTAAATCTTGATCGTAATATCCACGCCCGCGGGCAGGTTCAGCTTCTTCAGTTCGTCCACCGTTTTCGCCGTCGGATCAATGATATCGAGCAGACGCTTGTGCGTCCGCATCTCGAACTGTTCCATCGATTTCTTGTCCGCGTGCGGTGAGCGGTTCACCGAGTGCCGCCAGATATCGGTGGGCAACGGAATCGGTCCCGCAACCTTCGCGCCGGTGCGCTTGGCGGTCTCCACGATCTCATGCGCCGATTGATCGAGCAACCGGTGGTCGTAGCCTTTCAGCCGAATGCGAATCCGTTGCTTGTTCATCTTCTCGCCTGCCCTGCCTTCGAAGTGCTCGACGCGTTCTTGTCCAGAATGTCCGCCAGTATGTTTTCCGGCACTTTTTCGAAATTCAACGGTTCCATCGAGTAGCTCGCCCGACCCTTCGTCAGCGAACGCAAAGCGGTCGAGTATCCGAACATCCCCGCCAGTGGTACACTGGCGTGAATGATCGTTGTGTTGGCTCTCGGCTCGATGTGGCTGATCCGTCCGCGGCGGCTGTTGAGGTCGCCAATCACATCGCCCATGTGTTCTTCAGGGCTGATGGCTTCCACGTCCATGACCGGTTCCAGCATGATCGCGCCCGCCTTGCGGGCCGCTTCCTTGAACGCAAAGCTGCCGGCCATCTTGAACGCGATTTCCGAACTGTCCACCTCGTGAAAGCTGCCGTCGATAATGGCGATCTTCACATCCACCATCGGATAACCGCCGATCACGCCGGTCTGCGCGGCCTCGACGATGCCGTCCTCGACAGCCGAAATGTATTCCCGGGGGATCGATCCGCCAACGATCTCATCCTCGACCACAACACCGCTGCCTTTCTCGCCCGGCTCGATCGTGACGACGGCGTGGCCATATTGGCCGCGACCGCCCGATTGGCGAATGAATTTGCCTTCGCCTTCGGCTTTCTTCGTGATCGTTTCGCGATAGGCGACCTGAGGTCTGCCCGCGGTGGCGCCCACGTTAAACTCGCGGAACATGCGGTCTTTGATAATGTCCAGGTGCAGTTCGCCCATGCCGGAGATGATGGTCTGCCCCGTCTCCTGATTGGTCGTAAGCCGGAACGTCGGATCTTCTTCCGCCAGTCGCTGCAGGGCGGTCGACATCTTGTCACGGTCAGCCTTCGTATTCGGTTCGATGGCCATGGAGATGACCGGCTCGGGGAAGGTAATGGTCTCCATGAGGATGGGATAATCCTCATCGCAGATCGTGTCGCCCGTGGTAATGTTCTTCAGGCCGACGAGCGCCCCGATATCGCCCGAGAAACACACGTCAATTTCCTGACGATGGTTCGCATGCATCTCGAGCAGGCGACCAATGCGTTCGCGCTTGTTATTGCGCGGATTGTAAACGGTGATGCCCTTGCCAACCTTGCCCGAATAGACACGGAAGAAAATCAGCTTGCCCGCGTAGGGGTCCGTCCAAATCTTGAATGCCAACGCGCAGAACGGTCCGTTGTCATCCGCAGAACGCATCTCCGGCTGCTTCGTGTCGGGATTCGTTCCGATCACATCCGGAACATCGAGCGGAGAGGGCAGGTAATCGATCACGGTATCGAGCAACGGCTGGACGCCCTTGTTCTTGAAGGCCGCGCCACAAACGACCGGAACCAGTTCGTTCTTGATTACCAGCCGACGAATTCCCTGCTGGAGTTGCTCCGGTGCGATTTCCTTGCCTTCGAGGTACAGATGCATCAGTTCCTCGTCCTTCTCGGCAACCGCCTCGACAAGCTTGGCGTGAGCGACCTTGGCGCTTTCCAGCCACTCCGCAGGGATGTCTGTCACCTCGAACGTTGCCCCCAGTTCTTCTCCCGTCCACATGATCGCGTTCATTTTGACGAGATCAATGACCCCTTTGAAATCCGCTTCTTTGCCGACGGGAATCTGGATCGGGACGGCGTTGGCCGCCAGCCGCTCCCGCATCTGCTGCACCGCTGCCTCGAAATCGGCGCCCGTGCGGTCCATCTTGTTGACGAAAGCAACGCGCGGCACCTTGTACTTGTTGGCCTGACGCCAAACCGTCTCCGACTGGGGCTCGACGCCTCCCACGGCGCAGAAAACGGCGACCGCTCCATCCAGCACGCGCAGGCTGCGCTCGACTTCCACCGTAAAGTCCACGTGACCGGGCGTGTCGATGATGTTGACCTTGTGCTCGCGCCAGAAACAGGTCGTCGCGGCACTGGTAATCGTGATGCCGCGTTCCTGCTCCTGTTCCATCCAGTCCATCGTCGCGGTGCCTTCATGCACTTCGCCGAGCTTATACACCTTCCCGGTGTAATACAGAATGCGCTCGGTCGTGGTCGTCTTGCCCGCATCGATGTGCGCGCAAATCCCGATGTTCCGGGTGCGCTCCAGCGGAACCTGTCTGTCCGGCGCCGACCTTGTCCCTGACTGAGTCATTCGTTTCGTTTGTTCGAGCACTGCTTCCATGTAACCTTCCAAAATCTTCAGAAAAAATGGCCGTTGCGTTTAACCTCTGGGTAACAGCACCTCGGACTACCAGCGGTAATGCGCAAACGCACGATTCGCTTGCGCCATCTTGTGCATGTCCTCGCGCTTTTTCACGGCCGCGCCGGTGTTGTTGGAGGCATCGACGATTTCCGATGCCAACGCCTGCATCATCGCCGTTCCTTTGCGCGCCTTGGCGTAATCGATCATCCAGCGAAGAGCGAGCGCTTCCTGGCGATCCGACGATACTTCGATCGGCACCTGGTAATTCGCGCCGCCGACTCGACGGGACTTCACTTCCAGGCGCGGCTTCACATTTTCCATCGCCGCCTGCAACATGTCCAACGGAGACTTGTCCTTGTGCTTCTCGCTGATCAAGTCAAACGCTCCGTACACGATGCGCTCCGCTATGGATTTCTTTCCATTGCGCATCACGGTATTGATCATCCGCGTGACCAACGGGCTGTTATACCGCATGTCGGCCGCGCGTTCTCTTTTTTCTGATCGTCGCCTTCGCATGTCTTAAAATGGGTTCAGGCCGCCGGGGCCTCTTTCGGCGCGGCTTTCGGGGCCGCTGCTTCCTTTGGACGTTTCACTCCGTATTTGCTCCGGCTGCGGCGCCGCTTCTCGACACCCAGGGCATCCAGGGTGCCGCGCACAATGTGATAACGAACACCGGGCAGATCCTTCACGCGGCCGCCCCGCACGAGCACGATCGAGTGTTCCTGCAAATTGTGCCCTTCATCGGGAATATAGGCAATCACTTCCGTCCCGTTCGTCAAGCGCACTTTGGCAACCTTGCGCAACGCCGAATTCGGTTTCTTCGGCGTGCGCGTCATCACCTGCAGGCAGACGCCCCGCCGTTGTGGACACCCGTTCAGCGCCGGCGCTTTTGATTTCGCCTTCAGCTTCGTGCGTCCCTTACGTATGAGTTGGTTGATTGTCGGCATTTTACAAATAATCCCGCATCGTTGGACGAGGGGCGCGAAAGTTAACATGGCTCCCCGACTTCCGCAAGTTCTTTTCGGCAATTCTTCCGGACGCTAACTGGCTGCCGGTATGGCTTCCTCCGTAGGCTTCTCTTCCTTCACTTCCAGCGGCTCCAGCTGGTCCACCGGTTCGGCCAGCGGCACCAGACGGATATTGCGATGCTTGAAGTAACCCGTCCCCGCAGGAATCAAGTGCCCCATAATTACATTTTCCTTGAAGCCGCGCAAATGATCGACCCGGCCCAACGTCGCCGCTTCGGTCAAAACGCGTGTCGTATCCTGGAACGAGGCCGCGCTGATGAACGATTCGGTTCCCAGGGACGCTTTCGTGATCCCCAACAAAACCGGTTGCGCCTCGGCAGGTTTCCCGCCCGCTTCCGCAACCCGCCGGTTCTCCTCTTCGAATGTGATCTTGTCCACCTGATCATCCCAGAGGAACCGGGTGTCTCCCGGATCCACCACGAGCACCTTTCGCAACATCTGGCGCACGATGATCTCAATGTGTTTGTCGTTGATCTCGACACCCTGCAGGCGATAGACCTCCTGCACTTCGTTGACGAGATACTCCTGCAAATCCTGCGGTCCGCAGACTTCCAGGACCTCATGCGGCACCACCGGGCCTTCGGTCAACTGTTGGCCTTTCTTCACCGTATCGCCGCGGAACACAATGATGTGCTTCGAATGCGGAATCAGATGCTCTTCCTCGGCGTTCGTCTTCGGATCTTTCACCAGAATCCGCCGCTTGCCACGCGCCGTGCCGGCAAAATCCACCACGCCGTCGATCTTGGCGATTTCCGCCGCGTCTTTCGGACGGCGCGCCTCGAACAGTTCCGCCACGCGCGGCAGACCGCCCGTGATATCTTTCGTTCGGAAAACCTTGCGCGGCGTCTTCGCCAACAGCCCGCCCGCCTGCACCGTGTCGCCATCGTTGACCACGATATGCGCCCCTGCGGGAATCCCGTAAAACGCCAGGACTTCGCCGGCGTTGTTGACGACGTTGATCTGCGGGTGAAGGTCTTCCTTGTGCTCGATCACGACCGTTCCCATCAGACCGGTGGCCTCGTCGAGCTCGCGCCGCATCGTGATGCCGTCAATGATGTCGTGGAACTTGACCGTTCCCTTCACTTCGCCCAGTACCGGCACGTTGTACGGATCCCATTGAACGAAGGTGTCGCCCTTCTTAACGGGCCCCCCATCGGCCGCGGTAATCTCGGCGCCGATCACCACCGAGTATCGTTCCAGTTCCCGACCCTCTTCATTGCAGACCGCAATCTGGCCCGTCTTGTTGAGCACCACCCAGTTGCCTTCCACGCGCTGCACGGCGCGCACGTCGTGGTACCGCACGATCCCATCGTTCTTCGCCTTGATTTGCGGCTGTTTGAAGACCTGGCTGGCCGTGCCGCCGATATGGAAGGTACGCATCGTGAGCTGCGTGCCGGGTTCGCCGATGGATTGCGCGGCAATGATGCCCACCGCCTGGCCGATCTTCACAATCTTGCTCGTCGCCAGATTGCGGCCGTAGCACATCACGCAAACGCCACGCCGCGATTCGCAGGTAAGCACGGAGCGAATCTTGACTTTCTCGATGCCCATTTTCTCGATGGCTCCGGCGGCCGCCTCGTCAATCTCCGTGTTCGCCTGGACAATCTTCTTCCGGGTGACCGGGTCGGTAATATCCTCGGCGGCAATCCGTCCAATGATGCGCTCGCTCAGCTTCACGACTTCGTCTTCACCCTCGAAAATCGGACGGACCCAGATCCCATTCACCGTGCCGCAATCGTCCTCGAGGATGATGACGTCCTGCGCCACGTCCACGAGCTTGCGGGTGAGATAACCCGAGTCCGCTGTTTTCAGCGCCGTGTCTGCCAAACCCTTGCGGGCGCCGTGCGTGGAAATGAAATACTCCAGCACGCTCAGGCCTTCGCGGAAATTCGCCAGAATCGGGCGCTCGATGATTTCACCCGACGGCTTCGCCATCAAGCCGCGCATGCCGGCCAACTGACGAATCTGCTGGCGGGATCCACGCGCCTTGCTGTCCACCATGATGAACACGGGATTCAACTCCGGTTTGCCCCCGTTGTGTTCCATCGTCGCGTACATCAGGTTGGAAATCTTGTCAGTGGCGTGCGTCCAGATGTCGATGATCTTGTTGTAACGTTCGCCATCCGTGATGATGCCGCGGCGGTACTGCTTTTCGACTTCCGCCACGTCCTTGAGCGACTCATTGATGACCAGCGATTTTTCCTTCGGAACGATCATGTCTTCGATTCCGATGGAGATGCCGGCCTTCGTCGCGCTCTCGAACCCGAGCGCTTTCAGTTTGTCGAGCACTTCCACGGTGCGCGCGTGGCCGACCGTGCGATAGCACTGCCAGATAATGTCGCCCATCTTCGATTTGTCGACGGACCGGTTGTAAAAGCCGAGCTCGACCGGCCAAATCTCGTTGAAGACCACCCGGCCAACCGTCGTCTCGATGACCTTGGAAACCGGATCGCCGTAAACCGTCTGACGCCCGTAATCGGGATTCTTCAGCCGAATGTGCTCATGAATCGTCACATCGCCTTCGTCACGCACGAAGAAAACCTCATGCGGATCGGCAAACAGCTTCAGCCGCTTGTTCTTGTCCTCGCGTCCGGGCCGACCGCCGTGCGTCAGATAATACGTGCCCAGCGCGATGTCCTGCGTCGGAGTCGTAATCGGTTTGCCATTCGAAGGCGAAAAGATGTTGTTCGTCGCCAACATGAGCATCCGCGCTTCCAACTGGGCTTCCACGGACAGCGGCACGTGCACCGCCATTTGATCGCCGTCGAAGTCGGCATTGTACGCCGTGCAGACCAGGGGATGAATGCGGATCGCGTCCCCTTCGATCAGGATCGGCTCAAACGCCTGAATCGACAGCCGATGCAGCGTCGGCGCGCGGTTGAGCAGGATCGGATGTCCCTTGCTCACTTCTTCCAAAATATCCCATACTTCGGGTGATTGACGTTCGATCAGTTTCTTGGCCGACCGAATCGTGTGGACCAGGCCCATCTCGCGCAGCCGGCGAATAATGAACGGCTCGAACAGCACGAGCGCCATCTTCTTGGGCAATCCGCATTGGTTCAGCTTCAACTCCGGGCCAATGACGATGACCGAACGGCCCGAATAATCCACGCGTTTGCCGAGCAGGTTCTGACGGAACCGGCCCTGTTTGCCCTTGAGCATGTCGGCCAGCGACTTGAGCGAACGTCCACCCGCGCCGGTCACGGGTCGTCCGTGCCGGCCATTGTCGAGCAGGGCGTCCACGGCCTCCTGCAACATGCGTTTCTCATTGCGAATGATCACGTCGGGCGTCTTCAACTGCAGCAGGTTTTTCAACCGATTGTTCCGGTTGATGACGCGGCGGTAGAGATCGTTGAGATCGCTCGTGGCGAAACGGCCGCCTTCCAGCGGCACGAGCGGTCGCAGATCGGGCGGAATCACCGGCAGAACTTCGAGCACCATCCACTCGGGCCGCATCTTCGAGGCGAGAAAACCCTTGGCGAGCTTGAGGCGTTTGGCGACCTTCTTGCGAACCTGCTTGCTCTTCGTGCTGTCGAGCTGGTGTTCGAGCTCGTGGCCCAGCTTCCGCAAATCGATTCTCGTCAGCAACTCCTTGACCCCTTCGGCGCCCATTTTGGCGACGAACCCGTCGCCGTACTGCTCGCGGGCTTCGCGGTACTCCATCTCCGTCAGGAGCTGCTTGGGCTTGAGCGGCGTCTTTCCTTCATCGATGACAATATAATCCTCGTAGTACAGCACCCGCTCCAACTCGCGCGCCGTCATGTCGAGCATCAGCCCGGTCCGGGACGGCATCGCCTTGAAAAACCAGATATGGCTGACCGGCACCGCCAGTTCGATATGGCCCATCCGCTCGCGACGGACCCGCGCCAGGGTCACTTCAACACCGCAACGATCGCAGATGACGCCGCGATGTTTGATGCGTTTGTACTTGCCGCAATTGCACTCCCAATCGCGGACCGGACCGAAAATGCGTTCGCAGAACAATCCGCCCTTCTCGGGCTTGAACGTGCGGTAGTTGATCGTCTCGGGATTCTTCACTTCCCCGTGCGACCAGCTCCGGATGGTTTCCGGCGAAGCGACTCCGATGCTGACATGATCGAAAACCTCGGTCTTTTCCAGCCCCAGGGCGGCGCGGGCCGCGGCCGTGGCGGCAGTTGTGGAGGGAATCATAGTGGCAGTTTTTCCGATGCTCATAACTATTTCCCGCCTCCGTTCTTCCCGACGCGCACGTCGAGACAGAGACTCTGCATTTCCTTCATCAACACGTTGAACGATTCCGGCGTGCCCGCCTCGAGCGTGTTGTCGCCTTTGACAATCGACTCGTAAATCCGGGTTCGACCTTGGACGTCGTCGCTCTTGACCGTCATCAATTCCTGCAACGTGTACGCTGCGCCGTAGGCTTCCATCGCCCACACTTCCATTTCACCGAAACGCTGGCCGCCGTACTGGGCCTTGCCGCCCAACGGTTGCTGCGTGACCAACGAGTACGGGCCAACCGCGCGAGCGTGAATCTTGTCCGCCACAAGGTGGCCGAGCTTCATCAAATAGATGTAGCCGACGACGACCTCCTGATCGAACGACTCGCCCGTGCGGCCATCGTAGAGATGGCACTTGCCGTGTTCCGTAACCCAGGAGAATCCTTCGACCTTCTTGGCGTCCCGGATCATCTTCCCGATCTCTTCTTCGGTGATACCGTCGAACACGGGCGTCGCAATCGTGAACCCCAGCGCCTTGGCCGCCACGCCGAGATGCGTCTCCAATACCTGGCCGACGTTCATGCGGCTCGGCACGCCGAGCGGATTCAGCACGATGTCCACCGGCGTTCCATCGGCCAGGAACGGCATGTCCTGCTCCGGCACGATTTTGGCGATGACACCCTTGTTGCCGTGGCGTCCCGCCATCTTGTCGCCGACGCTGAGTTTGCGTTTGCTGGCGATATAGACCTTGACCTGCTTGATGATGCCGGGCTCGACATCTTCCCCGCTTTCAATCTGGTCGAGCTTGCGGTCCCGCTCCATGTCCAATTCGCTGAACCGATGTTCAAATTCGCCGATGATCTCCCGGATCTTGATCCGGATCGGCGAGGGATCGATCTCGATATGGTCGTAGACCATCGCCAGCTTGCGCAGCAGCGTCTTGGTGATCTTGCGATTGGCGGGAATGATGATTTCCCCCGTCTCCGCGTTGACCACGTCCAGCGGAATCTTCTCGCCAAGCAGGATATTGCTCAGTTTGTCGGTCAACTCCTCGCGCAATTCCGTGGACTTCGTCTTGTGCTCGTCTTCAAACTGTTTCTTCTGGTGCCGCACCTCGGTCGCCGTGAACTTCGGACGCGTCGGCTCCTTGCGGGAGGACACTTTCACGTCCATCACGATTCCGTACGTGCCGCTCGGCACGCGCAGCGACGTGTCTTTGACGTCCGCAGCTTTCTCACCGAAAATGGCCCGCAACAGCCGTTCCTCGGGCGCGAGTTCGGTCTCGCCCTTGGGCGTGATCTTGCCCACGAGAATGTCGCCGGGCTTCACTTCCGCGCCCACGCGGATGACCCCATCGTGGCCGAGGTTCTTCAACGCTTCCTCGCCGACGTTGGGAATGTCGCGCGTGATTTCTTCGGGGCCGAGCTTGGTGTCGCGCGCGCCCACTTCGAATTCCTCGATGTGAATCGACGTGTAGACGTCGTCTTTCACCATTCGCTCATTGACCAGGATGGCGTCCTCAAAGTTGTATCCGCACCACGGCATGAACGCGACCAGCGCATTGCGGCCGAGCGCCAGCTCGCCATTCTCACAGCACGGTCCGTCGGCCAGGATCTGGCCCTTCTTCACCTTCTCGCCGCCCTTGACGATCGGCTTCTGGTTGAAACAGGTGCTGGCATTGGAGCGCATGAACTTGCGGAGTTCATACACCCAAAGGTGACTCTCGGGATCGGTCACGATCTTGCGTTTGCCTTCCGGCATCTCGCCGTTCTTCGTCACAACAATCCGCTGCGCCGTGACCGAGGCGACCACGCCGGATTCTTCCGCAATCACGCAGACCTTGGAGTCTCGCGCAATGCGGCCTTCGAGGCCGGTCCCGACAAACGGCGCTTCGCTCTGCAACAGCGGCACCGCCTGGCGTTGCATGTTCGAACCCATCAACGCGCGGTTCGCGTCGTCGTGTTCGAGGAACGGAATCAACCCCGCCGCCACCGAGACAAGCTGCTTCGGCGACACGTCCATGTAATGCACGCGGTCCGGCTCGACTTCGATGAAGTCGGTCTTGTACCGGCAGGAAACCTTGTCCACCGAAAAATGACCCTTCCCGTCAATCGGCGCGTTCGCTTGCGCGACAACGTAATTCTCCTCCTGGTCGGCGGTGAGATAATCCACCTGATCGCTCACGCGACCGTCCTTGACCTTGCGATACGGGGTTTCAATGAAACCAAATTCGTTGATTCGCGCGTAAATGCTCATCGCACTGATCAAGCCGATGTTCGGCCCTTCAGGCGTCTCAATCGGGCAAATCCGACCGTAGTGCGACGGATGCACGTCGCGGACTTCAAAGCCCGCCCGCTCCCGCGACAGGCCGCCCGGCCCGAGCGCCGACAGACGCCGTTTGTGCGTCAACTCGCTCAGCGGATTCGTCTGGTCCATGAACTGGCTGAGCTGGCTGCGACCGAAGAAATCACGAACCACGGCGGAAAGCGCCTTCGGATTGACCAGCGCCTGCGGAGTCATGGTGTCTGTGCTGACATCGAAAAGCGTCATGCGCTCCTTGACCACGCGCTCGGTGCGCGCCAAACCGACCCGGCACTGGTTGGCAAGCAGCTCGCCGACCGTGCGGAGACGCCGACTGCCGAGGTGATCGATGTCATCGATCGAACCCTCTCCTTTTCGCAGACTCAGGAGATACCGGATCGCCTCAATCAGGTCGTCCTTTTCGAGAATGCGGCTTTCCATATCGGCATTGCGATTGAGTTTCTGGTTGAGCTTGTAACGGCCGACGCGGCCCAGATCGTACCGGCGCGGGTCGAAAAACAGGCGCTTGATGAGTGCGTTCGCGTTGGCAACGGTCGGCGGATCTCCCGGGCGCAACCGGCGATAGATCTCCTTGAGGGCCTCTTCGGTGTCCTTGCACGCGTCTTTCCGCAGGCACTTGATGATGCAACCGTCATCCACGGACGTATCCACCACCTTGATCTTGTCGATCCCCAGGTCCATGAGTTGGCGACAGGCTGCCTTGGTCAGCGGCTCGAACGCTCGCGCCACCACGAGTTGTTTCTCGGCATCGAGGACGTCGGCGATCAGCACCTTCTCGGCGTTTTCCTCGCCCGCGGCGAACTCTTTCAGCTTCACCTCTTCAATCTGGTAAAACAGCTTGAGGATCGCCTCGTCGGTGCCATAACCCAACGCCCGCAGAAACATCGTCGCCAAGAACTTGCGGCGACGGTGACGACGATCCAGATAGACGTTGAGCAAATCGTTGTTGTCGAACTGGCATTCCAACCAGGTGCCGCGATCGGGAATGATGCGGAAGCCGAACAGCATTTTCCCGCTGGTATGCACCGTCTGCTCGAAGCAAATACCCGGCGACCGATGCAATTGGCTGACGATCACTCGTTCGGCTCCGTTGATCACGAGACTTCCCGATGGCGTCATGAGCGGGATCTCGCCCATGTAGACCTTTTCCTCTTTGGTGCCGTTGGTATCTTTCAGGCGAAACGTGACATGCAGAGGCGCGCTGTAGGTGATCCCCTCGCGCAGGCAATCCAGCCAGGTGCTCTTGGTCTCGCCGATTTCATACTCGACGAAATCCAGGTTGGCCTGGCCATCATAACTTTCGATCGGGAACACTTCTTTGAACACGGCTTGCAGGCCGATATTCTTGCGCCGATTCGACGCAACGGTTGCCTGCAGAAACTCTTCATAAGACTGAATCTGCCCCTCGATAAACGGAGGCGGTTCAATCACGTCGCCTAATTTGCCGAAATATTTTCGTTCAGCCATGACTGCTTCCTGGGCCTCGAGCCCGTTGCCCCGTCGTCACCGGCCGGGGCGTTTCACCGAGACGTTACTTCAATTCGACTTTTGCGCCAGCTGCTTCGAGCTTCTTCTTGACCTCTTCGGCCTCTTCCTTGGTAACGCCTTCCTTCACGGTCTTTGGCGCGGCTTCGACGAGGTCCTTGGCTTCCTTCAAGCCCAGCGTGGTCACTCCGCGGACTTCCTTGATCACCGCGATCTTGTTGGGGCCCGCTTCCTTCAGCACGACATCAAACGTCGTCTTCGCTTCGGCTGCCGGTGCCGCCGCTGCCGGTGCCGCCGCCATCGCGACAGGAGCCGCCGCGCTGACGCCCCATTTCTCTTCCAATTTTTTCGAGAGTTGTGCGGCCTCAATGACCGTCAGCCCGCTCAATTGATCCACCAGATTATCGAGATCCACTGCCATGTTCGTCTGCCTTTCTTGGTTTCGTCGTGCCCGCCAGCCGGCGGACGATTCTCCCCGAAAGCCTTCGGGGCGACGAGGAACCCATTCCGTTTCTCTTTTTTATGCGGCGGCCGGTTGTGCCTCGCCACCCTGTTTGTCCGCGTGCGCCTTGAGCACACGCGCAATCTGACTGGCGGGAGCGCCCAATATCACCGCCAACCGTGTCGCCGGTGTCTGCAACAGGCCGATCAACTGCGAGCGCAATGCGTCCAGCGACGGCAAATCCGCCACCGAAGAAACTTCATCCGCATTGAGCAGTTGCTGGCCCATCAGACCCAGCTTGACCTTCGGTTTCTCAAATTCTTTGGTAAACGACTTCAAAACTTTCGCTGCCGCGCTGATATCTGATTTGGCGCCGCCAATGATGATCGCCGTCATGCCCGTCAACGATCCGTTGAAATTCGCCAGGCCGGCGGCTTTTGCCGCATGACGCAGCATCGTGTTCTTCACAACGTGGCATTCGGCGTGGGCCGTGCGCAGCCGCTTCCGCAAGTCGGAAAACTGCTGCACCGTCAAACCCTTGTAGTCGGCCAGCAACACGAACGGCGATGCCCCGACAGTCTGGCTCAGTTCCTCTGCGATCAGTTTTTTCTCGGCTCTCATGTCGTACCTGTCTGCTAACTTGTGCTCGGCGAAAACTCGTGGATATCCAGCCTCAGCCCCGGGCTCATCGTGCTGGCGAGCGTGCAGCTCTCGATAAAATGTCCCTTGGCGGTGGACGGTTTGGCGTGGAGCACCGCGCCGATAATCGCCTTCGCATTCTCCTCGATCGCCTTCGTTTCGAATGAAAGTTTGCCAAAGGCAACATGCAGGTTGCCCGCCTTGTCCATCTTGAACTCCACCCGGCCCGCCTTGACTTCCCGGACCGCCTTGGCCGTGTCCTCGGTGACCGTGCCGGTCTTCGGATTCGGCATCAGCCCCTTGGGACCGAGTACCTTGCCAAGCTTGCGAACTTCCTGCATCGCCTCGGGAGTGGCAACGGCCACATCAAAATCCGTCCAGCCTCCCTGACATTGTTTGACCAGATCTTCAAACCCGACAAAATCCGCGCCCGCCGCCTTGGCGGCTTCCGCCGGCTGGCCCTTGGCAAAAACGGCGACGCGCACCTTCTTGCCGCTGCCGTGCGGCAGCGCCACGGTGCCGCGCACCATCTGGTCGCTCTGCTTAGGATCGACCCCCAGTTTGAAATCCAGTTCGACGCTTTCGTCAAATTTCGTCTTCGGCATTTTCTTCAGCAGATCGACCGCCTCGCCGAGCCGGTAGTGGCGCTTCGCATCCACCAATTTGACCGCTTCATTATATCGTTTTCCGTGAATCGCCATAATCGTGTCTCGCGTTCCCGCTATTCCACCACGTCAATTCCCATGCTGCGCGCCGTGCCCATGATGACCCGGCAGGCAGCGTCCTCGCTCTTGGAATTAAGGTCCGCCATCTTCGTCTTGGCGATCTCCCCCACCTGTTTTCGGGTGACCTTGCCCACCTTGTTCCGGTTCGGCTCGCCGCTGGCTGTCGCAATGCCCGCTGCCTTCTTGAGCAGCGCGCTCGCCGGCGGCGATTTCGTAATGAACGTGAACGTCTTGTCCTTGTAAACCGTGATCACCACCGGAATGATCGTGCCGGCCTGTTTTTGCGTCGCGGCGTTGAATTGCTTGCAGAATTCCATGATGTTGACGCCCTGCTGACCGAGCGCCGGACCCACGGGGGGCGCCGGATTCGCCTGTCCCGCCGGGATCTGCAGTTTAATCATGCCTGTAATTGGTTTTCCTGCCATAGCTCCTCGTCCTCAGGCGCGCTCGACCTGCCAGTACTCCAACTCGACCGGCGTCGATCGCCCGAAAATGGAAACGGAAATCTTGAGTTTGCCCCGGGTCGGATCCACTTCCTCGATCACACCCGTGAAATTCTGGAACGGCCCGTCGTTCACCTTCACGGTCTCGCCCATCTCGAACGAAACCTTTGGCGCAACTTTTTCCTGCCGCTCCTTGATCTGCGCCAAAATGCTGTTGATCTCATCCGTCTTGAGCGGCACCGGCCGATCGCCGCCGATGAATCCGATGATGCCCGGGGTGTCGCGCACAAAATACCAGGAGCGCTCCACCAACTGATTTTTTTCGTTGAGCAACTTGATGTGCACCAGGATGTAGCCCGGATAAAACTTCCGCGTACTGGTCGTTTTCTTTCCCTTCTTGACCTCCGCAACCTTTTCCGTCGGGATCAACACCTCTTGAATCAGGTCCCCCATCTCATCGACCTTGATCCGTCGCTCAATGTTCTCCTTTACCTTCTGTTCCTGACCGGAAAGGGTGTGAATCACGAACCACTGGAATTCTGATTTTGTCTCTTGGTCCACCATCGTCATCCATCCTTTAACCCGACCCGGTCAGCACCGCGATCAGCTTCACAAACACCAGGTCGGCAAACGCCACAAACAATCCGAGCACCAGAATCGCGGCCATCACCACAATCGTGGAGTCGATCAGTTCCTTTCGAGTCGGCCAGGACGACTTCTTCAGTTCGACCATGACTTCGTTGAGAAAGTCCCGGATTTTTAGAATCGGATTCGCCATTACAATCGTGTCTATTTTTAAAGCTGGCACGCCAGGAGGGACTTGAACCCCCAACCTACGGTTTTGGAGACCGTCGCTCTGCCAATTGAGCTACTGGCGTATCCAACGGATCTCGTCCAAACCTCCCGCGCCTGTCTGTTACCTATTTTGTCTCACGATGACTGATATGTTTGCCGCATTTCGGGCAGAACTTCTTGAGTTCCAACCTCTCGGAACCCTGTTTCTTGTTCCGAGTCGAAACGTAATTGCGGCTCTTGCACTCCGTGCAGGCCAGCGTGATGAATTCTCTTGGCATGGTGCGTTATACAATCGCGGTTGATGTTTCTTATTCGAGAATTTCCGTCACGCGGCCAGCGCCCACTGTGCGACCGCCTTCGCGAATGGCAAACCGCATCGTCTTTTCCATCGCGATCGGCGTGATCAATTCCACTTCCAAATTCACATTGTCGCCGGGCATCACCATTTCAACCCCTTGCGGCAGTGAAACTTGCCCGGTTACATCCGTCGTGCGGAAGTAGAACTGCGGACGATATTTCGTGAAGAACGGGGTGTGACGCCCGCCTTCTTCCTTGCTCAAAACGTACACTTCAGCCTTGAATTTGCGGTGCGGCGTGATCGAACCCGGCTTGGCAAGCACCTGACCGCGCTCAATGGCATCCTTTTCAACGCCCCGGAGCAGCGCGCCGATGTTGTCGCCCGCCTCCGCCCGATCGAGCAGTTTGCGGAACATTTCCACACCCGTGACCACCGTCTTCTGGGTATCTTTCAGTCCAACGATCTCAATATCGTCGCCCACCTTGACCGTGCCGCGCTCGACACGGCCCGTCGCCACAGTGCCGCGACCGGTGATCGAGAACACGTCTTCCACCGGCATCAGGAACGGCTTGTCTACTTCGCGGGTCGGCTGCGGAATGAATTCGTCAACGGCTTTCATCAATTCCAAAAGCTGCTTCTCGGCTTCGGGATCGCCTGCCAACGCCTTGCTGGCGCTGACGCGAACCACCGGCGTCTTGTCGCCGGGGAACTGATACAAGTTGAGCAAATCGCGCACTTCCAACTCAACCAGGTCCAGCAGCTCGGGATCGTCCACGAGGTCCACCTTGTTCAAACAGACCACGATCGAAGGCACACCCACCTGGCGGGCCAACAAAATGTGCTCGCGCGTCTGCGGCATCGGACCATCCGCGGCGCTGACCACCAGGATCGCTCCATCCATCTGGGCGGCGCCGGTGATCATGTTCTTGATGTAATCAGCATGGCCCGGACAATCGACGTGAGCATAATGGCGCATATCTGTCTCATATTCGACGTGAGCCACCGCAATCGTAACCGTCTTGGTCTCGTCACGGACCGTTCCACCCTTGGCGATGTCGGCGTAACTCTTGATCTCGGCTTTTCCCTGTTTGGAAAGCACTTGCAAAATCGCAGCGGTCAGGGTTGTCTTGCCATGGTCGATATGACCAATAGTGCCGACGTTCGCGTGCGGCTTTGTTCGTTCGAATTTGGTCTTGGCCATGATCGATCTCCTCCTGTTTGCTGTTTAATCGCGTCTGTAAATCCGCTCTTCAGTTACTGGAGCCCACGATCGGGTTTGAACCGATGACCTCGTCCTTACCAAGGACGTGCTCTACCAACTGAGCTACGTGGGCCAAATTCAAAAATTCAGTTTTCCCGTATCGTCTTTCAACGCCCAAGCTGCCGTACCGGAACCAAAAAACAATAAGACGGCAAAAATCCATTTCCCGTGTCCCTTTCAAGAAACAGGTTACAGACCCTCTCCCGTATTCTTTATTTTTCTTGTACTGTGCCCGCACTACTGAGCGACTCGAAGTATAGCGTGCAACGGTTTTGTGTCAATAGTGATTTGAACTTTTCGGTAGGAGGGTGAAAATGCCTGCGAATTCACGGTTGTAGTGCCCGGATCCGCACCAGCCAACGTCGTGACCGGCATTTCCGTTGCAAAACCAGCGATGCTTCGCTACGATTCGCGCGCAAATGAGTCTGGTCGGGACAATTTACGCTTCTTACTCGATTCTGGAAAAACTTACACGCGGGGGCATGGCGGACATTTACGTTGCCGCGGATGAGGCCGGCCAGAAGTATGTGCTGCGGATGTTGTTGCCCGAGTTCCAGGACAATTCCAAGTACACGCGGCGTTTTCGCTGGGGCTGCAAGGTCTTGGATCAACTCAATCATCCCAATGTCGTTCGCCTGTTCTTGCACGGGGAAAACCACGATCAATCGTATGCGGTTATGGAGTACGTGGATGGCGCCAATCTGAAGGAAAAGATTCTCCGGAACGATCCGCAACTGCGCGCCCATCAGCTTCAACTATTGCTCGGTATGGCGGCGGGATTGGGCCATATCCACGATCGCGGATTCCTGCACCTCGATTTCAAACCGGAAAACGTCGTAATTTCCCGGAATTACCAGCCGAAGATCGTCGATTTCGACCTGGCCATTGCCCGGCCGTCCAGTCCCAAAAAGATCACGACGCTTTCGGGCACGCTTTCCTATCTCGCTCCGGAGCAGATCATGCGCGAACCCGTGGATGAACGGGCCGATATCTTTGCGTTCGGCATCACCGCCTACGAAATGTTGTGCAACAAAAAACCGGTCACGGGCGACACCCGGGAGGAACTCATCCAGAAATATGCCGACTTCGATGCGCATCTGGTGCCGCTTCGCTCCCGCCTCCCGGACATCCCCCGTTCCATCGAGCACGTCGTCCTCAAATGTCTTGAAAAAGACGTTCGCCGTCGTTACCCTTCCATGGGGCTGGTCTTGCGCGACCTTCAAAAATGAAATACCGGGTCAGCATATTGCTCGCTGCATGGTGGCTCGTCGGGTGTGGCCAAAAACCCGCGCCGACTTCCTCCGCTGTGTCGGCAACCGGAACCGGCTTTTCCGCAACCAACCCGGTGGTTGCCAGCGCCCCCCTTCACACGGCGGTCACTGCCGCGGCCACGGTTGTTCCTGATTCGACCGATGACTCATTGCCGCGCGCCCTGGTCTTGAAGAGCGAGGGCAAACTGGCCGACGCGCGCGCTCTGCTCCAACCGATTGCTGACGGCACAAACGCCCCGGAAAAAGTCCTCCTGGCGCTGGGCGAAATCGACTCGCAAATCCTGTTCTCGCCGGCCCCGGCGCCGGAGAAGCTCGATTACACCGTCGAACCCGGCGATTCGCTCGGAAAATTGGCCAGGAAATTCGGCACGACCGTCGATCTGCTCAAGAAATCGAACAACCTGACCCGCGACCTGATCCGCGTGGGCGACCGGTTGCGCATTTACCAGGGACACTTTGCCGTCGAAGTCAGCAAGACCGCCAATACGCTCGCCGTCACCGACAACGGGAAGTTGTTCAAACGCTACCATGTCGGCACGGGTCAATTCAGCAAGACACCCGTGGGAACATTCAAGATCGCAACCCGGATCCAGGATCCGCCGTGGTATCGATCCGATGGCAAGACGATTCCGTACGGCGACCCCGAAAACATTCTCGGCACACATTGGCTGGGCTTGGACGTGCCGGGCTATGGTATTCACGGCACCTGGGAAACCAATTCCATCGGACGGCAGTCCAGCGCCGGTTGCATCCGCCTGCTCAATGACGACGTCGGCGAGTTGTACCTGATGTTACCCGTGGGCACGTCTGTAACCATTCACGACTGAGGTGGCCATGAGAATTTTTACCCTGGAATTCGAAAAACCGATTGTCGAACTCGAACAAACGCTGGAATCGCTCCATAAACAGGCGCAGGAACAGAAGATCGATCTGACCGCGCAGATCACCGCCATCGAACAAAGCCTGGAAGCCACCCGAAAGCAGATCTTCAGTAATCTCACCGCCTGGCAACGCGTTCAATTGGCGCGTCACCCGAAACGTCCCTTCATGCTCGATTACATCCAACGCATCGCCGGCGATTTCATCGAGCTCCACGGCGACCGCCGCTATTCCGACGACCGGGCCATCGTGGGCGGACTGGCCACGATCGACGAGCATCGCGTGATGGTGATCGGTCAGCAAAAGGGACGCGACACGAAAGAGAATCTCATGCGCAACTTCGGGAGTCCGCATCCCGAAGGCTACCGCAAGGCGCTGCGGCTGATGCAACTGGCCGAAAAGTTCGGTCTGCCCGTCATTTGTTTCATCGACACCCCGGGCGCGTATCCGGGCGTCGGCGCTGAAGAACGCCACATCGCCGAGGCCATCGCGGTCAACCTCCGCGAGATGATGGTGCTGAAAACGCCGCTCATCGCCGTGGTCATCGGCGAAGGCGGGTCGGGAGGCGCGCTCGGCATCGGCGTCTGTGACCGCGTGCTCATCCTGGAGAACGCCTACTACTCCGTCATTTCACCGGAAGGTTGCGCGGCGATCCTCTGGAAAGACCGGGCCAACGCCGCCCAGGCGGCCCAGGCGCTCAAGCTCACCGCCAAGGACCTGCTCGAACTCGGGATCGTGGATGAAGTCATTTCGGAACCGCTCGGCGGCGCGCACAAGGATTTTGACACAACGGCTGTGTCATTGAAGAAGTGCGTGCTCAAACACCTCGAGAAACTGATCGAACTGAAAACGTCCGACCTGCTCGAAGCCCGCTACAAGAGATTCCGCAACATCGGAGTCTTCAGCCGCGCCGAACCCAAAAAACGCAGCCGCGCAAAGGTCAAGAAGGACCCGCAGCCGGCGACCGCCCCCAGCCTGGCCTAGCCGGAACGATTCAGTTGCGAGTTGGACAGGCACCACGTGAAACGTGGCAAGTCTTGCCTGTCTCGGCCGGGTCAACGGCGGCTCCGTCGAGCCGGGCACGAATACGCCGCACCGTTCGGTATGAGCGCCACGCCCAACTCCAACAGACTGGAAGCCTGTTCAACTCCGGCAGCCGCATCGGCCATTGGGTCGGTAACCACACTCTCACCCATGAATATTATGGCTGTTGCTGGTCCAGGTTTGAAGTATCAAGTTCCAGGCGCACCCATCAAGCGTGTGGCTACGGGAGACGTGGTTCTGGTAGCAGTCGCTCTTTTTGGGGTTCCTACGGCTCGATCAGGGTCACGGTGATCAACGTCGTGGCCTGGACGGTTGGACCGCTGGAATCAGGGAGGAATGCCCGGGCAACATAGACGCCGTTCAGTTGCTTCCCCTGACGGTCCGCCAGCGAAATGTCTCCGGAGTAGGTGTTGATCTGACCGGGCCCCATCGCCAACGTCGTCACGATGTTGCCAAACGCCTGCCCGTCGGACCACGCCTTCACAAGGACACCCGATTGATCGATCAGATCAATGTCGAACTGCTGGGTGGTCGGGAAAGTGAAGGTAACCGGATCGGGCGATTGGTTGATCACCTCGAAGGTGAAATGCGCCGTGGCGGTCACCGGGTCGCCAATTCGACAGAGCACTTCACAAGGAGGTGTAGCCGTCACGCACGACGGACAAACAATGCCAAACGCCACGTTGACGTAGGAATCCTGGTCGGAAGCCAGAGTGGCGACAACGCCGTTGGTGCCGGGAGGCAGGCTCTGCTTGCCAATCTTTGCCGATGAAAGAAGATACAGGTCTCCGTTGGCCGATTTCAAAGCCACCGGGCCGACCTTGGGCGCAAACCACAGTTCCGAAGGATCGACCGCTCCGCAGGCGGAATTTGTCATGGTCAAAGCAGCCAGGTTCAGGTGCCGGCATCCGGTGAACGTGCCGGCGGGTGTTACGACGGTTTCTTTGTTCGTGGTCCAATTGGCTTGTTCCGCGGAACAACTCTCGCCCGTCAGGTTGAATCCCCATTTCAACCCGTTTCGACGATTGAACCGGAACAGGGACTGCCAATGGCGCCCGGATCCCAAGCCGAGCAAGGTGCCGGACGAATTGGCTCGCATCTCGACATCTTCCTTGAACAGGCCTCGTACCAGCGACTGCGACTGCGAATCCTGGAGGCAACTGATGATCCGGGTGTCACTGTTCGTGAGTTGCAGGACCCAAACGTTATCCTTCTGGAGCGGGAACCATTGCGTGGCCGGTACATTCCCAGCATCCAAAACTTGAGGAGAAAGGAAGAAGACCGCTGCGACCAATGGACAAATCCTGAGAAGGGAACCCTTGGTGAGGACCCTGAAACCCTGGCCGCTGTACCCAAACGACGTCATACCCATGACTATCTACGCCATTGACCGCAGTACTTCAAGTTTCGTACGGCACCAGTCGGACACGGTATTCGCGTTCATTCGCGGTTAGCTTCTTCCCCGTCTCAGTGTGACTGATGTAGGGGCCGCCGTCACGGCGGCTTTGGAGAACCCAGAAGCGCACGGGACGGACGCCACCCGTCTAGCTTCGGCTGCAGACACGGCAAGATCAGCCTTTCCCGAGGGCTGGAAAACCGCCGCCGGCTCTGGTCCTTCATCCGGTTGAATGTGCTGCAGGGATTTGATCTGGCGAATCTCCGGCCAGAAACGGGCGGTCAGCAGCACGACAAGGATCGTGCCGATCCCGCCGCTGACAACAGAGAAAACGGTTCCGAAAAGCTTCGCGACCAGACCGGATTCGAAGCCACCCAGTTCATTCGAAGAACTGACGAATACGTTGTTCACCGCCGAAACGCGGCCCCGCATGGCGTCCGGGGTGCGCAGTTGCACGAGGCTGTGGCGCACAACCGCGCTGACGTTGTCGAATGCCCCGGTCAACGCCAGCATGAGAATGGAAAACCAGAACCAGTGTGAGATTCCAAAAAGGATCGTCGCCACTCCAAAACCGGTAATGGCCCACAACAGCATCTTACCCACGTTACGCGAGGGCGGCAGATGGGCGATCGTCACCGCCATGAGAAAAGCGCCGACTGCCGGAGCGGCCCGCAACCAACCCAGCCCCGCCGGGCCGACCTGCAAGATGTTCTTGGCATAAATCGGAAGCAAGGTTGTTGCGCCGCCCAGCAGCACCGCGAACATGTCGAGCGTGATGGCTGGCAGAATGATCTTGGTTCGTCGGACGAAATGAATGCCTGCCGCCAGGGATCGCAAGGTGAGTTTCTCGGTGGAGCGTGCCGTCTGTTCGCCGTGAATCATGGTGGCAAACCAGGCGAAGAGAAGATTCAGCAGGGCATCGGCAACGTACACCGGTGTGGCGCCGTGTAAGGCGGCGATCATCAAACCTCCCAACGCGGGGCCAACGAAGGAAGCGACTTGATAGCTGCTGCTTTTCCAGATCACGGCGTTGCTGAACGCTTCCACAGGAACTGTCTGCGGCAGCAGCGAGGTCCTGGCCGAACCGTTGAAGGCCTGAGCAATCGCGCCCAGGAGCAGACACAGGTAAATCAACGGAATCGCCCCGTGATAGTAGGAAAGGATGGCAAGGCCGAGCGAGGAAAGCGCGATCAAGGCTTGCATGAGGGCGACGATCCGTCTCCGATCAAAACGATCCGCCAGATGGCCCGCCGGCAATGCAAAAAGGAAAACCGGCAAGGCTTGAACCAACCCGACCCAGCCAAGCGCCATGGCGGAGCCGGTGCGTTCGTACAGTTCCCATCCGACCGCCACCGATTGCATGAGGCGTCCCGTGGCGGCGAGCACTCCGCCCGCGAGCAACAGGCGGCAGTCACGGAATCGCAATGCGGCATAGGGATCATGCCGTGAAATGTCTGTCATCGTTGGTTGCCCTGCATCGGGAGCAACCTGGGAGTTGTCGGTCTTCATCTGGCGGCTCCCACCTTCCCAGAACCAATGTTACAGGAATGTTACGAAAGTGCGTCGGATTCGGTCGCTGATGGTTCAGATCGCGACTGAGGAAGGCAACTGCGGGGATCGGAAATTATCGTTGGAGATCAGCTTCGAGACAGCTTGCGATCAGGGCGATTGTTGACACGATGGACACTCAATTGATGGTTTCATCGATCTCGTAACGGATCATCCGCTTTTTCATCCAGCGCACGGCCAACAGGTCGGCGGAGGACTTGAACAGGCGGTTCCACACCCCATAATGCGTGTGCCCCGACCCGCGCGGATTATGACTGATCGGGAGCTCGGTCACGGTGAATCCCTCCATCTTGATCAGGGTCGGCAGGAACCGGTGGGCGCCCTTGAAGAATTTGATCTCGGCTACGCACTCGCGCCGAAACGCGCGGTAACAGCAGCCGGCGTCGCTGATGGATTCGCCGCTGACCTTGTTGCGCACGTCGTTGGCGATGCGCGACGAAGCCCGCCGCAACCAACTGTCGCCCGCCGCGCGCGCCGCCACGCGGCTGCCGCAAACGCAGTCTGCCTGTTTCAATGCCTCCAGAAACCGTGGAATCTCCGAGGGCGGATTCTGCATATCGGCGTCCAACGTAACGATCACCCGCCCGCGTGCGTTCTTGATGCCGGCCCACAGCGCGGCCGATTGGCCGCATTGCTGCGCGAACCGGAGCGCGCGGACACGCGGATCGGCGGCGGCGAGCTTCTTGAGAACGTCCCAACTCCCATCGGTGCTCGCATCGTTCACCAACACGATTTCGTAGGTCCGACCGAGCGGCTCCAGGGCCGCGCGAATCGCCTCCGTCAACGGCTGGAGGTTGTCACGTTCGTTGTGGCACGGGGCCACGACGCTGATTTCAGGTGTTGATTCCATTTCTTGACCGGTCGTTGTGTCGTATTTTGCGCTCGACAGCCCACCAAGAGCGCCTAACAAAACCGATTCTCAGTAGCCGCACCCTTCATGGGTGCGTCCATTCCCACGCAGGCGTAAAGCCTGCGGCTACAGTTTTGTCAGAGGCTCTAAACGCTTGCAATCCAGCAACGAATGCTAAATACCTTCCTAGCAAACATGCGAGGAAATGCCAAGCCTGATACGATGAGCCCCGACACAATCCGGACACCCGGCCTCCAGACCAGCCGAGCTTTGATCTTCTGCGCCTTTCTTGTCGCGCTGTTTACGATGTTCGCCGGCCTGGGCAAACTCGCGCTCATGGAGCCCGACGAGGAACGCAATTCCGAAGTCGCCCGCGAGATGAAACAGTCCAATGCCTGGCTTGTCCCGACCTACAACGGACTGCCCTACCTCGACAAACCGGCCTTCTATTTCAAGACCGTGGCGCTCTCGTTCTCGGCGTTCGGTGAAACCAGAGCGGCGGCCCGGCTACCGTCGGCCCTGTTCGGATTCGGCCTGCTGGCGCTCCTGTTCGCCTTCTGCCGACGCTTCTACAACGACCGTTGCGCTGCAATGGCCGTAATCGTCGTGGCCACCTCCCCGCTCTATGTTGCGTTTGCCCGGCTGGTGATCATGGACATGGCGCTGGCGTTTTTCGTCTCCGCCGCAATCTTCGCCGGCTTTTGTGCGGAACAAGTGGAACGGAATCGCTCCCGCTGGTATCTGCTCGGGGCGGCGGCGTCTGGATTCGCGACCCTGGTGAAAGGACCGGTCGGTTTTGTCCTGCCCGGATTGGTGCTGGGCATTTTCCACTGGTTGGACCATCGACGCGGAACGTTCAAACGCCTTTTTGCGCCGCTCAACCTCATCGTCTTTTTCGTCATCACCCTGCCGTGGTTTCTCGGCGTGACGCGCGCCCATCCCGATTTCGCCTACTACGGAATCATCGAGGAATCGTTCCATCGCTACACGACGGGCGCGTTCCGCCGCACAGGTCCGTTTTACTATTATGTGCCATGGCTATTGGCCGGCTGTTTCGCGTGGAGCGTCCTGCTGCCGGAGTCGATCGTCGCCGCGTGGAAAACGCGAAGCCGGTGGTCGCATGCCGACCGCCTGTTCATTGTTTGGTCGATCGTTCTGGTCGTGTTTTTTTCCATCTCGCAATCGAAGCGGCCCGACTATGTATTGACCGCCGTGGTCGCGTTGGGCGCCCTGATGGCGCGGGTGTTCGACCTTGCGCTCACGGGCAACGGGGACAGGGCGACACGCCTTGTCCTGCGCGCTACGACCCTGCTCGCCGTCGTAAGCGCGGCCGGAGCCGGATTGCTGACGTTGTCCGTGGTCAGACCGGGAACCATGGAACGCCTTCTCAGAATCCGCAGCGAGGAATTCGCGTGGCTGGCTCCCGTTTTTCCTCCCGCGATGGGTGGCCTGGTCCTCATCACGATCGTCGCCTGCGTGGCGCGCTGGCGGCGGAATCTCCGCGTCGGGTTCGCCGCGTTTCTTCTTCTGCCGCTGGTGGTGTTGACGGCCGGATTCCCCGGACTGGCGCGTTACGCGAACGCCAAGTCAAACGCGACTTTCGCAAGCCGATTACCGGAGTTGCCGCCATACGCCGAGATCGTCTGCCTGCAATGTTTCCGGTCGGGGCTACCCTTTTATCTCAAACGGTTCGTGACCGTTGTGACCGATGGTGGTAAAGAATTCACGAGCAATTACATCATCTTCATGCTGAACAATACGAAATCGTGGCCGGAAGGGGTCGTCCGATTGTCCGAACGCAACCGCTGGCTGGCATCACGCGATCACCCGCTGTATCTGATCGCCCGCAAGAGCGGACGAGAGTCGCTTGAGTCCCTCGCCACCGCGCGCGGAGCCACCGTGACCGAATTGGAGCCAGGCTGGTGGGGCGCGCTAGTTCCCGCCGTGCCGAGGTAACGATCATGTGCGGCGTTTGTGGCATCGTATCGTTCGGAAAGGCGCTCGACCAGCGCGCCGCGAGCGACCACGTCCATGCGATGGTCGAAGCGATGGCGCACCGCGGGCCGGATGAATCCGGGCAGGAAACCGTCGGCTCGGCCGTGCTCGGCGCCACGCGGCTGGCGATTCGCGGCTTGCATTCTGGAAAACAGCCGGTTATCGACCGGGACAGCGGCGTGATGATCGTCTGCAACGGCGAGATCGACAATCATCAGGAACTGCGCCGCTGGTTGGAATCGCGCGGGCGTAAAGTCGAACTGGCCACCGACATCGCCGTCATCCCCGGAATGTACCTCGAGCTCGGCGAGGCATTCGTCGAACGGCTCGTGGGCGTATTCGCCGTCGCTGTATGGGACCCGAAAGCCCAATGCGTCGTGCTGGCCCGCGACCGCGCCGGCGAACGGCCCCTGTTTTTCGCCGTGCAGGAAGGGGTCGTCCGTTTCGCAACGGAGATCGCAGCCTTGGCCTCGGATCACACGCTTTCTCTGAGTGTGGCCAAACCTTCCCTGCAACGCTATTTGCAGCATGGTTGCTTCCTCGCGCCGAGCACGCCCTTCCAGGAAATCCAAAAGGTCGCTCCCGCCGAGGTGGTAACCATCGATGCCGAAGGCGTCCGTCGCCGGCGTTATTGGCGCTGGAATATCGCCCGGACACCGAAGCGCGCTCCCGTGATGGAGGAGTTCGACAAGGTGTTCCGCGAGGCCGTGCGCCGGCAAAGCGACGTCGATGTTCCGTACGGCGCGTTCCTCAGCGGCGGAATCGATTCGTCGCTGATCGCCGCCGTCGCGCGCAACGTCCGACCCGACTACAAGCTCAAAGCCTATACCTTGCGGTTCAGCGAGGAGTCGTACGACGAAGGGATTTTCGCGGAGAAAGTCGCGAAGATGCTGGGAGTCGAATCCGTGCCGGTCTGGGTGAAGCCCGAAGCGTTTTCGAAGGAGATCGGCGAATTGGTCGCTCTCGTGGGCGAGCCGTTGGCCGACCCGGCCTGGATTCCCACGGCGCTGTTGGCTCGACGGGCCGCGCAGGACGTCAAACTCGCGCTGGTCGGGGAAGGCGGCGACGAGTTGTTCGGCGGGTATCCCACTTACATCGGCGCTCAGACCGCCGAATATTACAAACGGCTCCCCCGCCCCGTGAGGGCGGCGATCAAACGCATCGTGGAAGCGTGGCCGCCAAGCGACAAGAAGGTCGCGCTTTCTTTCGTGCTCAAACGCTTCGTGCAGGGCGCGGAAATGGACGGCGTCGCGCGTCACCTGCTCTGGACCTCGAACGTTTCCCCGTCGTTGCTGGAACGGCTCGGCGTGACGAACCTGGAACCACGCTTCGTGGATCGCGCCGACGAAGCGTTGCTCGACGTCGTGCAACAGAACGATCTGGAAACCTCCCTGGCCGAGGGGCTCCTCACCAAGGCCGATCGCGCCAGCATGCGCTCCGCCCTGGAACTGCGCGCCCCATTCCTCGATCAGGCCGTGATGGAGTTCGCCGCCACGCTGCCCGCGAATGAACGGGTGCACGGCCTGACAACCAAAGCCTTCCTGAAACGATACGCGCTGCGGTATCTGCCGACGTCGATCGTGAACCGGAAGAAACGCGGGTTGTCGGTGCCCTTGGCGACCTGGCTGCGCGGCCCCTTGTGGGAGTGGGCGGAATCGCGGCTTCATTCCGACCTGCTTGCCGTCGCAGGCGTCAACACTCGGGCGGCGCTTGAGATCTTGGAGGAACATCGCCAACGTCGCGCGGACCATGCGCGGGCGCTGTGGACGTTGATCGTGTTGAGCGAATGGCTGACGTGGGCGTCGAAACGGACCGACAGTAATCAGCACTCCGAGACCCATTAACTGTCCCCTTGTAGCCGCAGGCTTCAGCCTGCGCGGGCAGCAGGATCCAACGCACCCTGAAGGGTGCGGCTACAGCGTGAATCGAGTTATGAAAGCGCCGTTAGTGACCCGTCGTGAGGATTTGGCGGGCATGCGGTCAAAGTAACTGGGGAAACGATCGATGAAGCAAGAACAGGTCAGAACCTGGCGGACTGTGCTCCTTGGCATGGGAGCGGTTGTGCTCTTCGGATTCCTCGCCTGGCTCATCGCGAACTCACGCCAACCCTCGACCCCGGCCAAACCTGAGGTGCCGATGGTATCAGCGCCAGCGATTCCGCAGCCGGTCCCACCGCCTCCAAGGTCCACTGCATTGCCGCCTCGGATCGAAGAACCATCCGCCACACCTGCACCGCCCGCCGTTACGGCAACGAACGCGGCTGATTTCTATCGGAAAGCGTTCGCCCTTTATGACGCGCTGACCGAAGAAGAGAAGAAGGTTCTCGGAGATTGGAAAGCTGAAGTAGATACGGATCAGGTGGCGCAGCTTTGCCAGAAAGTGGCGCCGATTGTCGACCTGATGCTCGATGCCGCCAGCCAGACGAATTGTGACTGGGGACTCGGGCCGACCACCTCGGATGGCTTTGTTACCGCGTTGCTGCCCAACTTGAAGCGCTGTCGCGATCTGGCGAGAACCGCGACGTGGAGTGCGGCCCATTGTCGTGCGGAGGACGCGGCCGCAGCCGCGAGCGATGTGCTGGCCACTCTGCAGGTTGGGCACAACGTGGCCCAGCAATCAGCTTTGTTGGGATTCCTGGTGGAAATCGCCATTCAGGGATTGGCTGACGATTTCATCGCGAGAAACGCTGCGAGATTTGTGGGGGCCGAGTCAGACCGATTGATCAAGGCGTTGAACGATGCACGATACGAGGAGAATTTTTACCGCGCCATCGAACAGGAAGCTAACCTGTCACTCTCGAAAGAAGCAATGAGTGGCTCTACCGGCGCCGGGGATTCGGAGATGAGGCGCCAAGTATCAGAATTCGAGCACGAATTTGCCTCGGTCCTGACGCAACCAGAGGCGGAATACCAGGCGTGGCTTGTCCGGTTGCAGGCCGCGCAGGACACGAATCCGCTGTTGAAAGAGTTGTGGTCAGGCATGGAGATGATGATGAACAAGGCACGAACGGTAGTCGTGCAGCATGCCATGCTCTCGGCCGGACTGACAGCGCTTCAATCCGGTCGGGATGGATTGGCCACCTACCCGGACCCGTCCACGGGGCAGCCGTTCCAGTACCAGGAAACCGCCGACGGCTTCCAGTTGCAGTCGGCCTACCAACTCCAGGGACAACCGGTCACAATGACCTTTCGCCGGCAGAGCGGTGGCGGAAACTAAAGCTGTTAACAAAACTGTGGCCGCAGGCTTCAACCTGCGTGGGAAAGGCGCACCCGTGAAGGGTGCGGCTACAGGGGGAGTCGGTTTTGTGAGGCGCTACCAAACTTGTTTCCCGTTTTTCCCATGTGCACCGCCAAACCAATTATGCTAGCCTCCACCCTATGAATCTGCTGGTCACGGGCGGCGCTGGCTTCATCGGTTCACATCTGGTCGAGCGATTGCTCGATCGCGGGCACCAGGTCGTCGTCGTCGACGATTTCAACAATTTCTACGATCCTGCGGTGAAACGCCGGAATGTGGAAGCCTTCAAGAAGCGGGCCCAGGTGGTCGAAGCGGACATTTGCAGCACAGAACGCTTGCGCGAGGTTTTCAAAGGCAATCAGTTCGACGCCATCTTTCATCTCGCGGCCCGGGCGGGTGTCCGACCGTCGCTGGCGCAACCGCAGCTTTACACGCAGGTCAATATCGTTGGTACGCAGAACCTGCTGGAACTGGCTCGCGAATTCGGCGTCAAGAAATTCGTGTTCGCTTCTTCGTCCAGCGTTTACGGCGTGAACCAGAAGGTTCCGTTTTCGGAAGACGACCCGATTTTCAAACCGATCTCCCCTTACGCGGCGACAAAACTGGCCGGCGAAGCGCTGTGTCACGTCTATCACCATCTTTACGGTCTGGACATTGTTTGCCTGCGGTTTTTTACCGTGTACGGACCGCGCCAACGTCCCGACCTGGCGATCCACAAGTTCACCCGGGCCATCGCTCGCGGCGAGCCGATCGAGGTTTACGGCGACGGCACCACGGCGCGCGATTACACCTACATCGACGACATCCTTCAGGGTGTCCTAGCCTGTCTCGATCGAGACTTCGGATTCGAAGTCATCAACCTTGGCGAATCCCGCACGGTCAAGCTGAGTGAATTGATCCGCCTGATTGAAAAGGCGGTGGGCAAATCTGCCAATATTCGCCAATTGCCGTTACAACCCGGCGATGTGCCGATCACTTACGCCGACATCACCAAGGCGAAACGGCTGCTGGGTTACCAGCCGCAGGTCGCCATCGAAGACGGGATTGCCCGGTTTGTGGAATGGTTTAGGAAACGAGGCTGAAACTTTACGATTGGTTGTAGGGCAAGCGCCCCCGCTTGCCATCCCCCTGTCTCCCCACCAACCGGAGCGGTTGGCCTACAATACTCAACATTGGAAGGACGTTTCTGCGACGGCAACAACGGGCTGAAAAATGTTGCTCGACAAACGTCAAGCAGCGCTAACCTGCAGTTCGTGGTGCAGGATGCTCAGCGCGTAGAGAGCGGCGGTCTCGGCTCGCAAGATCAACGGGCCGAGCGAGAGCGGAAGACAACCGACGGACCGGGCCAGGTTCAGTTCGGCGGGCGTGAAATCGCCTTCGGGGCCGATGAGGAGGAGAACCGAAGTGCCTGAGTGCCCAAATGCCTGAGTGCCTGACAGGATCTGTTTGAGTGGCTTCGCGTCAGGCTGGAGAGAACCGATCAGCTTGAGATCGGATTGCGGAAGCGAATTCAGAAAGGCAGCAGCCTTTTGTGGTGGTAGGATTTCCGGAAGCCAATTGTTATTGCATTGTTTGCAGGCGTCCAGCGCGATCTCGCGCCAACGCTCCAGTTTCTTCGAATCCTCATCCAATTGGACAATCGTACGCTCGGACATCAACGGGATGATGGTAGCCACGCCGAGCTCGGTCGCCTTTTGGACAATCAAATCCATGCTCTTCTTCGGAATCGCCTGGGCCAGCGTAATGCGGCAGCGGAGTGCTGGAGTGGTGGAGGACTGGAGTATCTTCAGGCGAACGGCCTGACCGGTGATTTCAGAGATCGACGCCTGCGCCTCGTGGCCGCGTCCGTCGAACACGTTGACCGTGTCGCCGACTTTCAGCCGCAAGACGTGACTGGCGTGATGCGCCTCCCCGGCGTCGAGCACGGGCTGCTGGAGATTCGATAAGAAGAATCGGTGCATGGCTGGATTGTAGCCTTTCTCGTTTACTTGTCAGGCAAACCTTTGGAGTGCGCTGGCTTGACAGCGCCCTCAATCGCGGCGGCTCGACGCCGCGAAGAAAAACAACCTGCGCGTCAAGCCGCGCAACGGCAGGGCGGCGTCGAGCCGCCGCACTCCAAGGCCCTTACTCCAACTCCAGTGCCACGACGGATTTCGATGGCAGCGTCACAGTGAATCCGTCAGCGGTCAGCTTGCAATCCTTGAACGCAGCCAGTTTGACGTTGTCGGGCCGCCCGAAAGTGTTGTGCGCCTGCATCGTGGGCGCGGTCAGCACGCTGCCGGTGACCGCGTGCGGTTGGGCGCCGCTCAACGAGCAGGCCACTTCTGCCGATGCGTTCGGGTTGAGGTTGCAGAGGGTGACATGGATCTTGCCGTCCTTGGCGCGCGAGGCGGAGGCGTTGACGGACGGGACCTTGTTCTCGCCGAGCGCGTAATCCGCCGACTTTACCTCCATCGGCAGCAAGGTGGCATCCTGGTGGACCGCGTACATCTGGAAGACGTAGTAGGTCGGGGTTACGATCATCTTCTCCTTGTCGGTGAGGATCATCGACTGGAGCACGTTGATCATCTGGGCGATGTTCGACATCCTGACCCGGTCGCAGTGGTTGTTGAAGATGTTGAGCGTGACGCCGGCGACGAGCGCGTCCCGCAGCGTGCTCTGCTGGTAGAGGAACCCGGGATTGGTGCCCGGCTCGACGTCGTACCACGCGCCCCATTCGTCCACGATCATGCCGATCCGCTTTTGCGGGTCGGTCTTGTCCATGATTGCCGAATGGCGGCTGACGATACCCTCCATGTCCAGAGCGCGGCGGAGCGTGGCGTGCCATTCGGCCTCGGTAAAGTCGGTGGCCGATCCCTTGGCGGTCCAGTTGCCGCTCGGCAGGGTGTAATAATGAACCGAAAGCCCGTTCATCCGGCGTCCAACGTTCTTCATCACCACATCCGTCCAGTTGGTGTTGCTCCCGTTGGCGCCGCAGGCGATGCGGTAAATCTGGTTGCTCGCATAACTCTTGACGAACGTGTTGTAGCGGCGGAACTGATCGGAGTAAAACTCGGGCGTCATATTCCCGCCGCAGCCCCAACTCTCGTTGCCGACGCCGAAGAACTTCACCTTCCACGGCTCCTGGCGCCCGTTTTTTCGACGAAGGTTGGCCATGGGCGAACTGGCGTCGGAGGTCATGTATTCTACCCAATCCATCATTTCCTGAACGCTGCCGCTGCCGACGTTGCCGCAAACGTAGGCTTCGCAACCGAGTTGGTCGCAGAGGTCCATGAACTCGTGCGTGCCGAAGTGATTGTTCTCGACCACGCCACCCCAGTGCGTGTTGATCATCGACGGGCGTTTGTCGCGCGGACCGATCCCGTCTTTCCAGTGATACTCGTCAGCGAAACAGCCGCCGGGCCAGCGGAGGACGGGAACTTTGATTTTCTTGAGCGCCGCCACGACGTCGTTGCGAATGCCGCGCGTGTTTGGAATCCGGCTGTGCGGCTCGACCCAAATGCCCTCGTAGATGCAGCGGCCCAAATGCTCGGAGAATTGGCCGTAGATGTTGGGGTTGATGGTCTCCTTGCCCTGGTCGGCGTGGATGACGAGTTCATTTTCGGCAGCCTGTGCCGCAAGTCCCATGGCGGCCATTCCCAAGGCTACGGGAACAACCAGGATTCGTCTGACATTCATAATTCGATTTCTCCTGTCTGGAATCTTTAAGATGAAGTAGTGCGGAGTGTAGCGGCTTCCTCCGGACAGAACAAGTCCGGTCTGCACGGCCCCGAGGGAACCGCGAGCGCTTACCTCGCGCCGAAGAAGCGTTTGGCTTTTTCGAGGAACGACTGTCGCTGGGGATAGGCATCGTCGTTGGCCAGTTGGGCAAACTCTTCCAGTTTTTCCCGCATCCCCCGGCTCAGGCGGGTCGGCACCTCGACCAGGACGCGGATGTGTTCGTCGCCGTGACCGTGCCCGTGCACGTTGGGCATCCCCTTGCCGCGCAGTCGAAACACGGTGCTGCTCTGCGTACCGGCCGGGATCTTCAGTTTCGCCGCGCCGGTGAGCGTCGGCACTTCGATTTCGCCGCCAAGCGCCGCCGTGGAAAAACCGATCGGCACTTCACAGAGAATATCGTCGTCCTGGCGCACGAAAATGTCGTGGGGACGGACGCGGATCACCACGTAGAGGTCGCCGGGGGGGCCGCCGCGAATGCCGGCCTCGCCGTTGCCCGAACTCCGCAACCGCGAGCCGTCGTCGATGCCCGGTGGAATCCGTACCTTGACCTTGCGGCGCTGCTGGGTGCGGCCCTCGGCGCCGCAGAGTTTGCAGGGATTGCTGATGGTTTGCCCCGATCCATTGCAGCGCGGACAACTCGACGCCACGGTGAAAAAGCCCCGGCTGTGCGCCACCTGGCCGCGCCCGCGACAGGTCGGGCAGGATTCCACTTTCGCCCCTTCCGCCGCGCCGCGGCCGTTGCACTGGGGACAAATGTCGAGAACGTTGAAGGAGATTTCCTTCTCGACACCGCGCGCGGTTTCTTCAAAATCGATCTCCAGATCGTAGCGCAGATCGTTGCCCCGGCCACTGCCTCCCCGTTCACCGCCCCGGCTTCCACCGAACGCCTGCTCGAAAATGTCCTCGAAGATGCCGCCGCCGCCGCCGCCGAACACATCGCGGAAGATTTCGAAGGGATCGTGGAACCCACCCCACTGCGGGCCGGGGCCCGTTCCCGCGCCGGCGCGCGGGCCGGGGCCGAACGCGCCATGGCCGAACCGATCGTAGGCGGCCCGTTTCTGTTCGTCGCTGAGGACTTCGTATGCTTCACCGAGCTCCTTGAATTGTTCCTCGGCCGTCTTGTCGCCCGGATTCTTGTCGGGATGGTATTTGAGCGCCAGTTTGCGATAGGCCTTCTTGAGATCGTCCGCCGACACCTCGCGTGTGACGCCGAGGACTTCGTAGTAATCGCGTTTGGTCATGAAAGGGAGAATCGGGGTTCAGCGTTCGACGTTCACGGTTCTGGGTTCTTGTCCGGGTCGGGCGCGCCCTTGCTGACCACGACCCGGGCAGGACGAAGAAGGCGGTCGCCGATTTTGTAGCCGCTCTGAAGTTGATCGAGGACGACCCCGTCGGGGTACTCGGCTGATTCGATGTGGCTGACGGCCTCGTGGATGGAGGGATCGAAAGGGTCGCCCGGTGCTGCCGTGAGCTCGACGAGGCCGAAGTCGGCCAGGACCCGCTCGAACTGTTTCTCGACCTGGAGCAAACCGTCGTGCAACGGCGTGCCCTCGGCGCTGTGTCCGAGAGCGCGTTCCAGGTTGTCGAGCGCGGGCAGCAACGCACCGAGCACGTTTTCGCGCGTGTTCCTGACCAGTTCGTCGCGTTCGCGCGCCACCCGCTTGCGGTAATTGTCGAACTCGGCAGCGGACCGGAGAAACTTGTCCCAATGTTCGTCCGCCTGCGCCGCCTTGGCTTTGAGTTGCTCGAGTTCCTGTTCGGACATGGCGATGGATTCCTTGGCCGGCGGTCCCGTCTCGGGAGACGCAGGGGCCCGGTCTTTTGCAGAAGGAGCCGGTTGTGTTTGCTTGGATTTAGCAGTCATTCCCAATCACCGCGCTAACCATGGGGGACAGCTAGAGTTTTTTCAAGTATTTGACCAGACGGAGGGTGTTACCGGTCTGATCGCTGGAGCTGTATTGGACTTCATCCATCAGCTTGCGCATGATGAAGATGCCGTAGCCGCCGGGCTGCATTTCCTTGAGACGATTCTCGACGTCGGTGAGGCTGTAGCTGGCGAAATCGAAGTGCTGGCCGTGATCGTTGATCTCGATGATCAGGCGCGCGTTTTCGACGCGGACATCGAGGCGGATCTCGGGATCGCGATGGTTCCAACACCACTCTTTTTTGGCTTCGTAAGCGTGCTCGACCACGTTGGAACAGGCCTCGTCCACGGACATCTCGATCTTGGCGACTTCTTCCTCGGAAAAACCGACCTTGCGCGACAGGTCGCCCACCAGCGCGCGGATGAACGACAAATAGCTGCCATGACCGGGCGTCTGAAGCTGGAGTTTGCCGGTCGATTTCTTGAGTTGAATGTTTTCGGGTTGTTCCATGAAAACAGTCGGGATTCAGGCTCCGGAAAAACTTTCGAGGGCGCTCTTCTCGGTGTTGTGCACCTGCAGGACCTTCGTGAACCCGAGAAGTTCTATGATCTTGAGAATTCGCTCCGGGACGTTGATGAGTTTGACGTCACCGCCGTGCTCGCGCGCCTGCTTGGCAAACCCGATCAACGCGCCAAGACCGGCGCTGCCGATATAGTCCAGCCCCTGACAATCGAGCACGATACAATGCTGACCCTGCTGAAAGAGTGAGTTGATCTGCGACTCGAGACGCGTGAACGAATACATATCCAGGGAGCCGCTCAACCGCAGTAGTTGCACGCGACCGTTGGATTCTTTCTCGATGCGAAAATCTTTCATGGGAAATTCCCCCTGTCGTCGGACTGCCTTGAATCCCTAGCCTGTTCTTACCCGCGTCAAACGACGATTCACAGCTTCTCGGTTCCGGGTGGCGGACACTTGGCAATTTTCTCCCGCAAATACCTGGTCACCTCTTCAAATTTCTCCTCATTGCGACGATCGACATCAATCAGGTTGTCGTGCGCTTCCAGCATCAGCCCGGCAACCTCGCCCTTGTCCGAACGTCTCGACAACTCGGCGAGATCGGTATCGGCCAGTTGCCGAAAATCGGTAGCCGCCGGCAACGCGGTCTCCGCAGGAGGATGACCGGCGGTATTCACTTCGAAGAGCCGATCCAATCCCAGCGTTTCCAGCAGTTCCGCGTTTTGCGCGTTGACCTCGATCACGCGCACTTTGCCACGCCCACATTCCCGGTGCAAATGCAATCCGATCCCCGCCAGCATCCCCAGAAACGTGCTGTCCATGGCCTGGCAACCACCCAAATCGATGACAAATTGATGGCGACCTTGTTTGATCATGTCCAACGCGTACCGGCGCAACGGCGGCCCGTTCTGAAACGTGCCCCGGCCGACAACGCGCACGTACACATGATCGTTGGCGCAACTTACCGAAATCCCTTTTCCGTTTTCCGTCACGACATCATCCCCTCGATCAAATCCGCTCGAAGATACACCAACCCTCCCGGAAGAGAAAGCACCAAAAGCGTGGTGAAACACGATCCACGACTCCCTTCTGGCAGACATGAAATTTCCACGCTAAACTGCCGTCATGACCGAAACGTGGTTGATTCTACAATCGCCAGCCGACAGTGCCGCATGGAACATGGCACTGGACGAGGCGCTGCTGCGCACCGCACCGGATCGGGACTGTCCCCTGCTCCGCGTTTATTCGTGGCGGCAACCGGCGGTGTCGATCGGTTACTTCCAGAAATTCCCTGCGCACCTTGCCGAAAAGTACGAGATCGTGCGCCGTCCAACGGGTGGCGGCCTCGTCTATCATGGCGATGGCGTGGACACAACCTACACCGTCGTCGTGCCACAGTCGGACCCGCTCTATAAGATGAACACCGCCGAAGCCTATTGTGCCATTCACCAAGCCGTGGCCGCAGCGGTGGAATTCGTTGTAGGCCGCCCCGAAAGCTTTCGGGGCGGCGCGTCCGTCGCATCGATTTCGCACGTCGGGGGCAGCCGGCCTACCATCGAGGAAAAAACTCGCCGCTACGAATGTTTTCAGAACCCGGTTCGTGGTGATGTGGTAGACGATGGCCGCAAACTCGCTGGCGGCGCGCAACGGCGCAGCAAAACCGGGAGGCTCCATCAAGGCTCTATCGCGGCAACCGTCACCGCAGACGGATTGAAGCGGGCATTCGCCGAAGCGTTCGACGCCGATTTTCATGGTTACGAATTGTCCCCAGCCGAGCGCGCCCTCGCCGAAAAACTCGTGCGGGAAAAATACTCAACCGTCGCCTGGAACCAACGGTAGGACGCTAACAAAACTGGCTTCTCTATATGAAACCGACCGTGGGAGCGACATTCCTGTCGCGACCGGTATGGGATGTTGATCAGACGCTCGCATTCATTGTCCGCAATGAGGCGCAAGAGGCGCAAGAAAACGACGCAGTCCGTCGGCTCTTTTGGGGCTATTTTGCGCTTCTTAGCGGCTCATCAGGTGAGTTGAGTGCTTGCGTTATCGGAGCGGAGTCTGGGCGCAGTTGCGGTTGTTCGACCTGGCTGAGCTTGGCGTCCAGTTTGGTGAGTGTCTTCTCGGTGTCCGCGTAGCTGCCGGAAGCGTTGGTGAGGTGGCGACCGAGAACGCGGAAGTTTTCCTGCACCTTGTCAAAATCATTCCGCAATCGCGTCAGCGCGCCGAGGATTTCCTGGGCGCGTTCCTCGACTTTCATGCCGCGCAGACCCAGCAGGACGGTCTGCAGGTAGGCGTAAAAACTGTTGGGTGAAACGGGGATGACGCGTTTCTCCAACGAGTAACTGAAGAGTTGGTGCTCTTCGCCCCCGTCGTCCTTGATGATCGTTTCGTAGTACACGTTCTCGGCAGGCACGTACATCAGGGCGAAATCGTAGGTGCCTTCGTCGGGCACGATGTATTTGGTGGCAATGGCGTCCACGTGCTTCTTCACGTCGCGCAGGAATTGTTTGCGGGCGGCGGCGCGCTCGGTCTCGCTGGGCGCCTCGATCACGCGCTTGAAGTTTTCGTACGGGAATTTCGCATCCACGGGGACCAGCTTCTGTCCGATCCGGATCACGGCGTCCACGGCCTCGCCGCTCTTGAACCGGTGCTGGAGCTTGAAATGTTCGGGCGGCAGAATCTGGGCCAGCAGGTCGCCCAGGAACAGCTCTCCCATCCCGCCGCGCAGTTTCGGCGCGCGGAGGATATTGACCAACTCGGCCGCGGCCTTGCCGACCTCGTGGATTTGTCCGACCTTTTCGCGCAGATCGCCGACGACTTTGGCAGCGTTATCGAGCCGCGTGTTCATCGAGGCGGTGGATTGCTGGAGATTGTCGGCAACGGTCTGGCCGAAAGCGTCGAGGCGTTGCTGAAGCCCGTTGAGCTGCTGCTGGAGCATCAGCAGCGATTGGTCGGACTGCTGGGGTTTGGGTTTGGTGCGGATGAGCAGGAGCGCGAGTAAGAGCAACAACAGGAGAAACGAGAGCACACTTAGCGCGATGACGACCGGTTCCATGAGACGATGCTAGCATTTGACGTTGCGGCGGGCAAACCGTTTCGATATAAGGCTTGCTCCATGAGCGCGCGCAGCATTGCGGTGGCAAATCAAAAGGGAGGGGTTGGCAAGACCACCACCGCCGTCAACGTTGCCGCCTGCCTGGCCGAACGCGGCAAACGGACGTTGCTCATCGATCTCGATCCCCAGGCCAACGCGACGAGCGCGCTGGGTCTGGAGAAATTGGAAGGCGGCAGCGTGTACCAGGCGTTGCTCGGTTCCGCCAAGCTTGCCGATGCGATCCGTCCGAGCGGCTACGACCACCTCGATATCATCCCCAGCGAAGTCGATCTTGCCGTGGCCGAAGTGGACGTGGCGCGGACGGAGAATTATCTGCAGCGGCTGCGAGTCGCGCTGGCGCCGGTTCACGACGCGAACCGATTCGATTTCATTCTCGTCGATTGCCCGCCGTCGCTCGGGATCCTGACCATGAACGCGCTGGCGGCGGTGGACCGCGTGCTGGTGCCGTTGCAGTGCGAGTATTTCTCGCTGGAAGGTTTGGCGGTCATTATGCGCGTGATCCAGCAGATCCGCGACAGCGGGGCGAATCCGACCCTGGAGTTGTTGGGAATTGTCATGACGATGTTCGATGGCCGCACCAATCTTTCGCAGCAGGTCGTCAACGAGGTGCGCGGTCATTTCGCAGAGAAAACTTTCAAGACGATCATCCCGCGCACGGTGCGGCTGGGCGAAGCGCCGAGTTTCGGCAAACCGATTACGGCCTACGATGGCAGTTCCTACGCGGCGGCGGTGTATCGGTCGTTGACGGAAGAATTGCTGGCGCGAACGGCGCCGACGCAGGCTCCCGCTACGGGCGCGCCTTCCACCCCCGCGGTGGCGTAGTGCGTCGGCTACGCTGATTCCATGGCTTTTGGAGGGCGAGGCTCCAGCCGAGCCGCGACGTGCCGCAGAACATGCACAAACAGCCCGCCTTCGTGCTGCGCACTACGGCACGGCACCGCGCCGTAGTCCCGCTTTGCGGGACGTAGGCGGGTGGTACGCCCGGTGGGAGTTGAACCCACAACCTTTGGCTCCGGAGGCCAACGCTCTATCCAGTTGAGCTACGGGCGCACGTTGAATCGCAAGTTCATTGTATCGGCGACCTGGCCGCCATTCAACTCCGAAAAACTTCTTGCCGAAGGATGTGGGCGGTCTCATTGTCATTGGGCCATGGAACGAATCGACGGTCGCAGACCCAATGAACTTCGCAAGGTGCGGATCCACCCGCATTATGTCGGCGCGCCCGAAGGATCGGTATTGATCGAGATGGGGCGGACGCGCGTGATCTGCGCTGCGTCGATCGAAGAGACCGTGCCGCGCTGGATGCGCGAACAGAGCGTCAGCGGCGGATGGGTCACGGCGGAGTATTCGATGCTGCCCTATTCCACCTCGCCGCGCAAATCGCGCGATATCACCCGTGGCCGAATCGACGGCCGTACCCAGGAGATTCAGCGATTGATTGGCCGTGCGTTGCGGGCGGTGATGGACATGGACAAGCTCGGCCCACGGACGGTGTGGATCGACTGCGATGTCTTGCAGGCCGATGGCGGCACGCGTACGGCGGCCATTACCGGCGCCTACGTCGCGTTGATGTTCGCCCTGCGGAAACTGCAGAAGAGTGGCGCCATCGCAGAAATCCCCCTCACGACCAGTGTGGCCGCGGTGAGCGTGGGGCTGTTGAACGACATGGCGCTATTGGATCTTTGCTACGAAGAGGATTCGAAGGCCGCAGTGGACATGAACGTGGTCATGACGGGCACGGGCCAACTTGTCGAGGTCCAGGGAACCGGCGAAGACAGGCCGTTTTCGAAAAAAGACCTCGGACGGATGATCAAACTCGCGGAAGGCGGAATCAAGAAGCTTCTGACCGCTCAAAGCAGGGTGCTGGACTAGCGGCTGGGCGAACCCTGTAGCCGCAGGCTTCAGCCTGCGACAGAATCGCACCCATAAGCCGAGTCGGACGAGACGCCGCAGTTGTTTGCGGCAACGGTGCGGCTACAGACAAAGACCAAATTTACTCGGAGCCTTGAGCCGGCAGCTCAGCTCAAGTGGGCGGCCAGTTTCTTTTCTAGGTCTTTCTTTCCCACCATTCCAACCATCTGCTCCTTGACCAGTCCGTCTTTGAAAAGCAGCAACGTTGGAATCGCCCGAATGCCGAACTTGGCGGCCAATTCCTGGTTTTCGTCCACATTGACCTTGGCAACTTTGATCTTGCCCAGTTTTTCCTCGGCGATCTCGTCCAGGATCGGCGCGATCATTTTGCAGGGGCCACACCATTCGGCCCAGAAATCCACCAGCACGGGTGTGGGTGACTTGACGACTTCTTGATCGAAATTGGCGTTTGATAGGATGACAGTATGTGCGCTTGCCATGAAGTATCTCCAACTCTGTTTGAACTTTGGATGCTGTGACGAGGCCGGCGGTTGCGCCGCCCATGCTCATCCAAAGACGATCCAAGCCAGAAAACCGAGGACTCCCAGGGAGAAAACGATCGCCAACAAGGCCATCCCGGTATCGGCACCACTGGCTCCAGAATAAGGCATCGCAGCCGCAGCGGCAGCCTTGGCATTCGCAGCCTGCACCGATGGCGGCGCGGCCTGGGGAGCCCCTTCGTCGCGACGGAGTTTCACGATGGGACGCGGCCCCTCGACAGGCGCCGGTTTTGCCGCTGTCACCTGAACGCGCGAGGTGTCCTTCTTCGGTTTTGCTGCGCCAGCCGGCGTTCCGATGACGGCCGTTTCCCTCTTGGCTTCCTCCGTAGGGGGAGCCGATCGAGCGGAAGGCGCGGGTTGAACTCTGGTGGTGGCAGGGTTATTGGCCGGCGACGGCGGCGGTGACGGGCGGCCGCCCAACCCCGGCGGCAAATTAATCCGCACGGTATCTTTCTTGGATTCTTCTTCGAGCGGCGCTGGTTGTGGTTTCTCGTCTGCCATGAGTTGTCCCCTCCAAAAGTCTTCGTTAGCATACCCGGGGGTGCGCAATGCTGTCAACCTCTTTGACTCGGAGAAAAACGCGGACGAACGGCAACGAACGGGCGGGTCAGATTTTTTTGGCGCAGCAGTGGAGGATGTCGTACGGCTTGATATCCGCGGCGGTGGGGCCGCTCAAGAGGTAAATGGTGTCGGTCAATCGCTCGACGCACCGATGGTAGTCCCAGCGCAGCATTGCCGTGTGCTGGACCACAAAGCGAGGGTCGTCATCGCGGAAGCAGGAAACACAACTGGGATCGGGTAATCCGACCAGAAACTCCGCGGCATCCAGATTGTGCGCGGTTGTCTCATAGAAGTCTTCGAACAGGACAAAAGCGGCGCTGAACGGATGATCGACGTAGCTGATCGCCTGGGTCACTTCTTCGTCGTCGCGCAACCCGCGGGGGGCGACCGGAGGAATATTGTACAGGTTTTCCATCAAGTCTTCCTTGATGTCGCGGAGGGAAGAGAATCCCCAGTTCTTGAGCCGTTCGGTGTTGACGCCGTAGTTGAACACGGTGCCCTGGACGACGGCGCCGATGGCGATGCCCGGCCACAGCTTGAGACGATGGGCCGGCAGGTTGCTGGAGGGGGCGCGGCAGATTTTCGGAAACAGCAGCCGGCGGATCTGTTTGTAGTTCGTCAGGTCGGGCACGTCATCGCCGCAAAAATCCAGCAACTCGATATGCGATTCGATCAACTGATCCAGTCGCTCGGGCGTGTGCAGATAATGATTGAACAGGTGTTCCAACAGGATGGTCTGGCCGTCGTTCATCGTCAACGCCAGCCCTTCGGGACGCTTGAGCGCGAGCTGGGGACGGTGGCGTTTGAGCAGGCTGAAGTAATAGTTTACGAAACTGGCGGCATCCAGATGCGGCGCAAAATGGATATCGACCGATCCCAGGATGTCATCGAGGCCTGCATCGTCAATCCCCGCATCGGTGCTGCGGCAACGGTACAGGCATCGGACCTGGATGTTGCCGCGCGTGAACGCCCAGGCGCGGGTATGGCCGAAATCGGCCGCATGGTCCGCGCCCTTTGATTCGACCCGCGTATAGGTCAGGTAAGCGGTCGCCATACCGTCGCGGGTGCCATGAATGATCGGCGGATCTTCCACGGCGGGCCAGGAGCGTTTTTCGCAGTTGATCAGCGCCCGCAGCGTCCGCTCGGGTCGCATTTCTTCCGGCTTGGGATGTTCAAATTGGTAAGCCTCGATCTTGAGATAACCGCCCGTGGTCAAACTAGCCAGGCTCACATGAGGTGAACCTTCATGCGTCAATGGCAGCCAGCCTTCGGGGTACTCCAGCGTATAATTCTTCTCGGGATCGCTATACTCGGGCATGCCGTGAGTTTAAGCAACTGCCTTGCCAAGGCCGGAATCGCACCGGAGTGACGAAAACAGACAGGAGACAGGACGCGATTGCGCCCGGACAATGGATATCCAGTCGATCGTCTCGCGTTCGAGCAATTCAATATTGTACGCAGAGATTCGTTCTCTTCGGGCGCCGGGCGCGCAAGGCGCCTTCCCTTCAACACCGGCTGGACTTTTGATGGCGACCGCGGCATAGTTGAAAGTGCGGGTCGTTGACGGGAACACGCTCGCACGGAAACTACCGGCAAGAATAACGATCATGGCTACCTACTTTGCACGCGGCGGTGTGAATGACAATCTCGGCACTTCTGAGAAGCGGGAGGCCCTGGCGCAAGCCCTGAGAATCATTGGCAAGACGCCCCGCAAGGTGCTGGTGCTGCCTCCGGATCATACCCGATTGAATTCGAACGCCGGCGAGTTGACCCACCTGCTCTACGAGATGCTCTCGCCGAAAGTCGAAATCGACATCATGCCGGCCCTCGGCACCCATTCCCCCATGACGGAGAAACAACTCCGCATGATGTTCGGCAACACAATCCCGTTGGACCGGTTCAAGGTGCACGATTGGCGCCACGGCATCCGGCACGTCGGCGACGTTCCCGGCAGGTTGGTGAGCGAATGGTCGGAGGGACGCGTGGACTACGATGTGCGCGTCGAGGTCAGCCAGCGCCTGTTCGCGGGATACGACCTCATCCTGTCCGTCGGACAACTCGTCCCGCACGAAGTGGTCGGCATCGCCAACTACACCAAGAACATCCTGACCGGTACGGGCGGCCCGGACACGATCAATAAATCGCATTTCCTCGGTGCAGCGTACGGCATGGAACGGATGATGGGCCGGATCGATACGCCCGTCCGTCGCCTGTTCAATTATGGCGCCGGGACGTTCCTGCGCGATCTGCCCATCGTGTATGTGTTGACGGTTATGGAAAAAGACAAGGCCAGCGCCAATATGATCATGCGCGGCCTGTATGTCGGCGATGATGTCGAAACGTTCACCCTCGGCGCGCGCCTGTCGCAAAAGGTCAACCTCGATCTGCTCGCCAAACCGCTCAAAAAAGTTCTGGTCTACCTCGATCCTCACGAGTTCAAGAGCACCTGGCTCGGCAACAAAGCCATTTACCGGACCCGCATGGCGATGGCCGACGGCGGCGAACTCATCATCCTCGCGCCGGGCCTGAAAGAGTTTGGCGAAGACCCCGAGATCGACCGTCTCATCCGCAAGTACGGGTATCGCGGCACACCGGCTACGTTGGCCTCGGTCAAAGCCAATGCCGAACTCCGTGACAATCTCAGTGCCGCCGCCCATTTCATTCACGGATCGAGCGAGGGCCGATTCAAGATCACCTACTGCCCGGGCCGCGATCTCAGCATGGAAGCCATTCGCGCGGTCGGGTTTGAAGCCGCCAACCTGGACACGATCATCAAACGCTATCAACCCGAGAACCTCCAGGACGGCGCCAACACGTTGCCAGACGGCGAGGAGATCTTCTATATCAGCAATCCCGCGCTCGGTCTCTGGGCGCTGCGAAGCCAGTTCGAGACGCCGGCGTAAGGGCCGGTTGTCAGAACTGTAGCCGCAGGCTTCAGCCTGCGGGGGCAGATGCGCACCCGTAGCCGAGTCGGACGAGACGCCGCAGGTCGTATGCGGCAACGGTGCGGCTACATGGGAGCCGGTTTCCTCAGTTTGCCGCGTCCCCAGTTGAGGATTGCCACCGTTGAGGGAACCCCCTAGGATCGCCTCATGAGACCCATGCGCATAGCTGGGATGGTCCTTTTCATTTCCCTGTCGGTTGGCAGACTCTTCGCCGCGGGGGAGACAAATCTCGCACTTGCGTCTTCGACCCATGCATTCCGTGTTGCGATTCGGGTCGACGCCGGCAAACCGATGGGCGAACTCCGTCCCATCTGGCGATTCTTTGGCGCCGACGAGCCGAACTACGCCACCATGAAGAACGGCCAGAAGCTGGTGGCCGAACTCGGCCAACTCGCGCCGCAACAGGTTTACTTCCGCGCTCACAATCTGCTGACCTCGGGCGACGGCACGCCGGCCTTGAAGTGGGGTTCCACCGGAGCGTACAGCGAGGACGCCCAGGGCAACCCGGTTTATAATTGGACGATCCTCGACCGGATATTCGACACCTACCTCGAACGCGGTGTGAAGCCGTACGTGCAAATCGGCTTCATGCCGGAAGCGCTTTCGATCCATCCGCAGCCGTATCGGCACCACTGGACGCCCGCCGCCAGGTACGACGAGATCTACACCGGCTGGGCCTATCCTCCGAAGGATTACGCGAAATGGGGCGAACTGGCGTACCAGTGGGCCAAACACTGCGTCGAGAAATACGGTCGCGCCGAAGTGGAGCAGTGGTATTGGGAGGTCTGGAACGAAGCCAACGGCGGTTACTGGCGCGGCAAACCAGAGGACTTCCGGAAATTGCACGATTACGCCATCGCCGGTGTCCGTCGCGCTTTGCCCACGGCGCGGGTGGGCGGTGCGGACACGGCGGGCACGGGCGGCCGATTCACGCGGGATTTTATCGAACACTGTCTGCGGGGAACGAATGATGTTACCGGCAAGATCGGCACGCCGCTCGACTTTGTGTCGTTCCACGCCAAAGGTTCGCCGACCTACATCGACGGCCATGTCCGAATGGGCATTGCCAATCAGTTGCGCACCATCAACGACGGCTTCGGCATTATCGCATCGTATCCCGAGTTGAAGAACACGCCCATCGTCATTGGGGAGTCGGACCCCGAAGGTTGTGCTGCGTGTCAGGGACCGCAACTCGCCTACCGCAATGGGACGATGTATTCCAGCTACACGGCGGCGAGTTTTGCCCGCGAACACGACCTCGCCGACCGGCACGGCGTGAACTTCGAAGGTGCGTTGACGTGGGCGTTCGAGTTCGAGGACCAGCCTTACTTCGCGGGCTTCCGCTCCTTGGCAAGCAACGGCCTGGACAAGCCCGTCCTCAATGTTTTCCGCATGTTCAGCAAAATGACCGGCCAACGGCTCCCCGTGGAAAGCAACGGCGCCGTGCCACTTGATCTGATGATGAAGGAAGGGGTCCGAGGAAAGCCAGATGTCTCCGCGCTGGCGAGCCTGGACAAAAACAGACTCTGCGTCCTTGTCTGGTACTACCACGACGACGATCTGACCGGGTCACCGGCAGATGTGGAAATTTCTCTGAGCGGCCTGCCAGCAGCGGCTGGAAAGCCGCGCGTCACCCAGTACCGGATCGACGAGAACCACAGCAACGCCTTCACCGCGTGGCAGCGCATGGGTTCGCCCCAACAACCGACTCCTGAACAGTACGCGCAATTGGAGAAAGACGGACAACTGGAGTCAGTGCCGGCGCCGGCCATCGAGAGGGACAGGACCGGTCCCAGCGTGTTGCGTTTGACATTGCCCCGACAGGCCGTCTCGCTGCTCGTCCTAGAATGGTAAACAGTCTGCTGCCCGTCTGTCTTTCAATGCTTCCGTCGGCCGGGCCAGCTTTCGGGACGCAACCAGAACTCGTCGCTGCGTCCGCCGTAGTACCCTTCCAGTGCCTGATCCATCACGCGCGCCGTGCGCAAGGCTGTCTCTCCCGTGCTGGGACAACTTCCATGACCGAGCAACTCGTCCACAACCGTCTGAATCAGCGGCTGGGCGACGTGAGGCGGATTGGGCAGGTCGAACTCCAGCAAACCGTCCGCGGTTTCCAAGCGGACTGGTTCAAGTCCGAACGTTGACAGCGACACGCGCCCGTTCGTGCCGGTAATTTGAATCATGTCCTCGCGTGTGGCGCTTGCGAAATTCCATGTGGCCACTCCGGGCACGCCGTCCCCGGCGCGAAAGCTCATCACCACCACATCCTCGACGTCCTGGGGTGAAGCGAGATTGGCCGCCATACCGGCTATGTCCTGCAACGGGCCCAGAAGGAAATCGACGATATCGAGCGTGTGCGAGCCGAGATCGAAAATCAGTCCGCCGCCCGCGTTTTCCGCGCTCAACCGCCATGGCAAGCCGCCTGCGTTCACCGATTGATGTCTCGAATCCGCGAAGTGGTAATGCAAGCCCGTCACCCGGCCCAGTGCGCCTGCGTCGATCAATTCCTTCGCCTTCAGGAATCGCGGCAATCGGCGCCGGTAATAGGCGACGAACAATGGCAGCCGCGCCTCGGCGAACGCCTGCACCATCCGCTCGCACTCCGTCGCGTTTCGCGTCATCGGTTTCTCGATATAGGCCGGTTTGCCCGCAGTGCAAACCTGGAGCGCGTACTCGCAGTGCGTGCCCGGCGGCGTCGCCACGTACACCGCGTCCACGTCCGGATCGGCGATCAACTCCTCCGCGTCGGCATACCACTTCGGCACGCCGTGGCGCCGGGCGTAATCTTCTGCCAGGGCAGCATTGCGCCGCATGACGGCCACGAGCTGAGATCCAGCCGCCTTTTGGAATCCCGGCCCGCTCTTCACCTCGGTCACGTCACCGCAGCCGATGATCCCCCAGCGAATCGCATCGCGCTGTTTCCAGGCAGAAGTTGAAGTCATCTCCACAGTCTTCACAGGCTGCACACCCGAGTCAAAATCATTCCTCCGCCTGTGCAGCCTGTCTTGATGCGCTGCGCCAGCGCAGCCCAACCCTTGGGCAACAAATTCGGGTCAATCACAAATGCAGGGGAACCACGGCTAGCCGGGAACCGAGACCCGAGGCAAGCTTGAAAGCTCGCCCCAAATCCGGACGTACGCATCTGATACCGTTTCCGTAGTAGCGCGGGCGTCTCGCCCGTGTCGTCGGGAATCCCCAGAACAACAACTGGCGGGACGCCCGCGCTGCCATGACAGGACTTGCAGTGGTGGTGGTATCAGTTCGCGAACGTGAGTTTGAATGCGATGGCGTGATCGCTCGGCAGTCTTGCCGGGTGCTTGATCACCAGCGCGTCGGCTCCCTGTGTCCAGTCGAGCTTCTCATCACTGCCGAGCAACGCAACATTCGCCACCGGTTGATCCGCAAGTTTGGCGGCTCCGCCGAGCGACTTGATCTTCACGTCGCCGGAGGGAATACCGAGGCAAAAGGCGTACAGCGCGCCGCCCTTGGTGGTGAACCGAAAGTCCTCGGTCGTGAAAGGCTTGCTTTGTGTATCGGTCACGCCGCCGAACCGGCCGCGTTGCTGCTGGGTCGCCGATGGCCCTTCGCCAAACACTTTCCACGGCCGCGTGCCGTAGATGCCCTCGCTGTTCACGTCCATCCATTTGGCCATCTGTTCCAGGAATCTCACCTCGTCATCGTCGATCGTACCATCCCCGCGGACCGGGATGTTGAGGAGCAGGTTGCCGTTCTTGCTGACGATGTCCACCAGCATCGGGACGACCACGGCGGCGGTCTTGTAGCGGTGGTTCTCGAAGATGCCCCGGTCGTAGTGCCAACTGCCGATACAGGTGTCGGTCTGCCAGACGAACGGCTCGATCCCTTCGCTCCTGCCGCGCTCAATGTCCCACGTGAGCGACTTCCGCTGCTGTTCGTTGAGGTGCTTGGTCGTCATCACTGCCTCGTTGTGGCCGTGCCATTGAATGCTGGCGTTGTAGTAGTGGGCGGCAATGCTCAGGCCGTAGTCCTCACTCACGCTTTCCAGCGGCAGGATGCTGTCGTCGAAATAAAGCAGGTCGGGCTTGTAATCATCGATGAGTTGCCTGGTGCGGAGAAAGAATTTCTCACAGTAGGCGGCGTCCGGTTTGGCGCCCTTCGGATGGTTCTGCGCGTAAAGATCCTGTGGGTCGAGGCCTTCCCACCACTGGCCTTTGCCGTCCGCCTTGGTCAGCTTTCCGTCGTAGGCCACGCCAGCCAGTGGACCGTTGGTGTCGGCGCCCTGGGCCGGTTCGTACCACGTCCACGCACGCCCCGCGTGCTCGGTCACGCCAAAGCGCAAACCGGCCCGGCGGGCTGCCTTCTCCCACATCCCGACGAGATCCTTTTTGGGACCAAGCACCACGGAGTTCCACGGCTGGAACTTCGAGTTGAAGTTGTCGAAATTGTCGTGATGGTTGGCCATGGCGACGAAGTACTTCGCGCCGGCCTGCTTGTACAAGGCGATGAGTTTCTCCGGATCGAACTTGTCTGCTTTCCACTCGTGAATGACATCCTTGAAGCCGAACTTTGACTGGGGCCCGTAGTGCTGGACGTGGAAATTGTATTGACGCTCGCCCGGGATATACATCCGGCGCGCATACCAATCGCCCTGTTCGGGCTGACACTGCGGTCCCCAATGCGCCCAGATGCCGAATTTCGCGTCACGGAACCAATCCGGACACTGGTATTGGGAGGCGAGGGATTGCCAGTCCGGCTTGAACGGCCCGTCGGCGACCTGCAGAGCATTGGTCCCGGCGCGAGCGGTTGCCGCCAACACCACCATGATTCCCAACAGACAACTTCTTCTTATGTTCATTCTCATTGCTTGCTCCTTCACAAATCACTCACGTCAACCGGCTCTGCGCTTAATCGACCGGCAACCTTCCGCACATCTATCTCGATCTTCCGCGCTACCGGCAACGCAGACGCAGGCTGAAGCCTGCGGCTACCATCCAGTGCGAGCGTCATTGACCGGATCGACGCTTGCGCAGTTGATCGACGGCAACGGTGATCACGAGGACGGCGCCGACGAACACCTTGGTGTAATTGGCATCGATCCCCAGGATCACGGCGCCGTTGTAAATCGTGGTCATCAGCAGCGCGCCGATGAACGCGCCGTAGGCGTTTCCTTCGGCTCCCATCAGACTCGCCCCGCCGAGGACGGCGACCGCGATGGCATCCAGTTCATACGTGGTTCCCGTGGTGGGCACGCCCATCCACAGACGCGCGGTCTCCATCGAACCGGCGACGCCGCCCAACAACCCCGCCAGCATGTAGGTGCCGTAAGTCACCAGCCGGGTGTTGACGCCGGAGAGTCGCGCCGCTTCGGGATTGCTCCCGAGGGCATACACGTACCGACCGAAATTGGTCCGCCGCAAAATGAATTCCACGACAACCGTGACCACGATCAGCACGCAAAACAAATACGGCATCCCCAGGAATTTATCCTGCGCGAATGCTGATATCGCCCGTGGCAAACCAAACACGTTGCTCCCCTTGGAAATCAGCAGCGTCGCACCGCGCAGGATGGTCATCGTTCCCAGCGTGGCGATGAAGGGCGGAAGTTTGAGATCGAAGACGAGAATGCCATTGATCAGGCCGAACCCGGTTGCCAGAAGGACAACCAGAAGGATCCCCACGGAAATCGGCATGTGGCCGGCAGTGATCAACGTCGCGAGAAGGATGTTGACGATCCCCACCACCGAACCGACGGAAAGATCGATGCCGCCGGTCAGAATGACCACCACGGCGCCGACCCCGATGACCCCTTGGATCGCCATCTGCAACATGATGTTCTGGATGTTGTCGCCCGTCAGAAAGTATTTGTTGCGCAACGACAAAACCGTCCACAGCACAATCACCGCCATCATCACGACGGCTTGCGTGTTCAGCGCTCGCTTACTCTTGCTCGTACTCACACTCTTGCTCTCGTGGGGTTCATTTCTCCGACACGCGCTCGGCGTCCGCCGATTGGATGGCGAGACGGAGCAGGTGTGCCTCCTGGAAGTCCGTTCGGTCGACGTTCGCAACAGTCCGACCGTTGTTCATGACCACGATTCGGTCGCACAGTCCCATCAACTCCGGCATGTAGGACGAAATGCAAATGATTCCGGAGCCGGTTTGCGCCAGTTGGTTGATGAGCGAGTAGATTTCCTCCTTGGCGCCCACGTCGATGCCATTGGTCGGTTCGTCCATGATAAAAACGCGCGACTGATTCGCCAGCCACTTGCCCAACACCACCTTCTGTTGGTTGCCGCCGCTGAGGTTCTTGACCTTCTGATCGGCCGACGGCGTGCGAATCGACATCTGCCGAATGTACCGGTCGGAGATCTCGCGCTCGATTTTCCTCCGCACAAAACCCAGTCTCCCGTTCTTGCGGTAGACCGGCAGGTTGAGATTGTGTTTGACGGACAACTGCAAAGCCAGTCCATGTCGCCGACGGTCTTCCGGCACCAGGCTGATCCCGCGGTCGATCGCCCGACGCGGATTCTTGAGGGCGACCACCTCGCCGCGGATGGCAATCGTGCCGCCGGTGATCGGGTCACCGCCGAACAACGCCCGGGAAAACTCCGTCCGCCCGGCGCCGACCAGCCCGTAGATGCCCACGATCTCGCCCTCGCGGACCGTGATCGAGCAGTCGTTGAGACGTTCGTTGGTAATGTGTTCGGCGCGCAGCAATTCGCCGCCGATCTTGCGGGTCGGATCGTGGTGGCTGCCCGTCAATTCCCGGCCGACCATCATCGCAATCAGTTCCGGCTCGGTCGTTCCGGCTGTCACCGCATCCCCTGCGTACCGGCCGTCCTTCAAAACGGTGATGGTGCCGCACACCTCGAAGATCTCCTCCAGTCGATGGGAAATGTAAATGACGGCGAGGTGCTTCTGCTGGAGGAGGCGGATCACGCGGAATAATTCCTCGACCTCGCGCTCGGCCAGCACCGCGGTGGGTTCGTCGAAAATCACCACCCGCGCGTCCCGCGAGATCGCCCGCACGATTGCCACCATGCCCTGCTGCGAGGCGGTCAGGTCCTTGACGCGGTCGGAGGGATCGATCACTTCTTGATAGCCGATCTCGGCCAGGACCTTCCGGGTTTTCTCGACGAGTCGTTTCTTGCTGACCAGACCGAGACGCGACGGGAAACAGCCCATCCAAACGTTCTCGGCCACCGTCAGATGTTCGGCCAGAAACAGGTTTTGATAGACGCAGGCGATCCCCAGCCGCTCGGAAATGGCGGGCGTCATGCGGTCGATCGGGTGGCCGTCAAGGAAGATTTCACCCGAGGTCGGAGATTCGGCTCCCGTGAGAATCTTCATCAGCGTCGATTTGCCGGCGCCGTTTTCTCCGATCAAGGCCCGAATCTCGCCTTTGCGGACCCGGAAGTTGACCTTGTCCAGCGCGCGGACGCCGGGATACTCTTTGCAGATATCCACCATCTGCACCATGACATTTTCGTCGGTCACTTCTTGCCGTAGAACTTGAGCGGATTGAGGAACTCCTCGGCGGCGCCGCTCTTCAACATCTCGGGTGTGATGGCCACCACGCCGGTATCGACGAACCTGGGCAATTGCTCCCCGTTCACGGATTTCACGGCGCACTCAACACCCATGGCCCCCATGCTCCACGGTTTCTGCACAATCACCGCATCCACGTAATCGTTGCCCAACCCCCAAATCTCCTGCGGACCGGCATCCACCACCACGACCGCCAAACCCTTCTTGCTCTTCATGTCCAGCGCGCGCACCGTCTCGTCGCCCGTTGGCTGGTTGTTGGCGTAAATCCCGTTTAGGTCGGGATACGCCGTCAGATAATTCTGAACGATCGACAACGAGGTTCCCTGTTTTCCCTGCGCGTCCTGAAAGGCCACGATCTTGATGCCGGGATATTTCGCCGCAATCGTATCCAGGAATCCCTTCTTCCGGTTCTCCAGCGAGTTCACGCCGGACATGAAGGTCAGGCAGGCCACCTTCCCCTCGGCCTTGCCCGTCTTTCGCTTGAGCGCCTCGCCCATCATCTCGGCGGCCATCGTGCCGATCTTCAGGTTGTCCGAAGCGAGAAACGACGTGTACTTGTCGGTGTTGGCGGCGCTGTCGATGATGATCACGGGAATCTTGCGCTCCGCTGCCTTCTCCAGGCCGGGCACCAGGGCGTCGGAAACCGTCGGGGCCAGGACGATGGCATCGGGCTTGGTCGCGATCGCGTTCTCCAGAATGGCGATTTGGCGGGAAACGTCCGACTCCGAGACCGGCGCCTGTGCGATCAACTGCACGCCAAGGTCGGCCGCCTTCTTCTTGGCACCGGTCATCACAATCTGCCAGAACTCGGACTCACTGGCTTTGACGATAAAGTAAATCTTCTTCGGCGACTTCGACCCTTCCGGCGGGGTGGACGATTGTTGCCCATTCGCGTGAGGACCGAATAGGAACCCGATCACGCTGACGATGGCCAATAGAACTGAGATCCTCCTGAACATAACAGGCCTCCGCTGCGCCTCCCGGCGCATTAGAATTTGGTTGCACAGACCAGCCAAGCCACGGCGAAATGGGGAAGAACAATCGAGACCCGGTCCACAGGCGCGCAGGTTCATGCCGATTCCAGAATGACGTTCGCATACTGCGTCGTGTCGCCCGTGCGGATCAGGCCGATGGCGCGGGGAATCCGCTTCTTGAATACGACATGCGTTTCGTGGGTGAGTCGAATTCCCTCCAGCGCCGCGGCGAATTGCGCCCGGGTCGTTTCCGAATTGTGCTTGCGGAACTCCCGCGCCATCCACGCGGCGCCAATGACAAAGTTGGGACGGATCGCGTTCAACACATCGAGCACCGTCGGAATATCGTCCACCAGCGAAATGTCCACCGTCTCGACCTGCGGCCAAAACGGGAAACTGCGGTCGGCGATCACGAGTGTGTTGGTGTGACGCACGCGCGCCAGCAGCGATAAGAGGTCCGGGTTCAAGATATGGGTCTTTAACATGGTCGTTGCCGCTATTGTGCCATGCTCGGTCCATTAAGCAACAACACTTCGCGGCCCCGACTGTTTACCCCATTGCGGGGCTGCCGACCATAGACGGATTTGACCCAGAGATGGATATTCTTGACCCCACCGACGGAGGATCTGGCTGGTGGTTGTAGCCGCGGCGCTCTGCCGCCGCATCCGTCCCACACGACAATCACGAGCGATGTTGGAACCGGGAAAACTGCGCCGGGGACAGGCGCATCACCTTCTTGAACACACGAGAGAAGTGAAAAGGATCGCTGAATCCTAGTTCGGCGGCGACCTGTTTGACCGTGGCCGACGGATCCTGGAGCCGCTCGGCGGCGCGGCTCATCTTCAGCCGCAACAAGTATTGGTACGGGCTTTGATGGTCGAACCGTCGAAACAACCGGCACAAATAGGCCGGATCGATATGGCATTCGCGGGCGACCTGCTCCAACGTCTGCCACTGGAGCCAGTGGTCCTCGAGTTGCTGCCGGCATCGCCGGTAGGTCGCAAACGCCGCCGTCCCGGCCGAGCCGAATGGAATGGCCGTCTCCGCAATCTTCAACAGCAGGTGCTCCAGCAAGACCACCGAGATCCTCAGACTGTAGGGCGTGTCGCGGAGTCCGTTGCGGATCAACTCGTCGAAGAGATGGAGGATCTCGTTCGGAGCTGATGTTTGGAGGACCTGGCCCGGCACGGGTCCGTAGCGGCGCAGCAAAGGTTCTGCGCTCTTGCCGGTAAAATCCACAAAGTATTTCACCAGCGTTTCCTGCGAATCCGATCCGATATCCTGCGGGATGTCCGGCCCGTAAGAGAACAGCGTCCCCGGCCCCAGGGGATAGCGTTTGCCTTTCAGCCTCAAGTCCCCTTTTCCCTGCGCAACAAACTCGACGGACCAATAGGGAAAACTGGATCGATGAATCTCGTACTCCGACGTGCAATGTTCGCATCCGCCACAAACCACGATCAAAGGCTCGCGGCGGGCGGGTTTGAGATCCAGATAAAACCGTTTGGCATCCGCGATTTGCGCGGAGAAAAAGTCGGGCGGGTTGACAGCGCTGGTCGGCATGCAGAATGGGGTATCACGGCCGCGGGTAGAAAGTCAAGAATAGCCATGCTTCAGCCAAGTTTATCTATAGCCATCAGGTCCGCTCCTGAGTAGGGTAACAGCTACGCGAACAATCAGGCCATTTATTGGCATGCGCCAGAGCGCCAAAACCGTTCGCCGAAGTCGTCCAGCAAGGAGACAATTGATGAAACATTCACAGGCAAAAAAGCCGTCTTCCGCAGCCAGACCCAACGACTTGATCCTGGTCGCCGGTGCCGGCGGATTCATCGGCGGGGCTTTGGTGCGGTACTTTCACGGTAAAGGGTTCACCCGGATCCGGGCGGTGGACAAGAAGCCGCTCCCTCTTTGGTACCAACGGACTCCCGGCGTGGAATCCCTGTGCCTGGACGTCAGCGACGAAGCCAACTGCAAGCGCGCCGCTCAGGACGCGGTGGAGGTCTACAACCTCGCCGCCGATATGGGCGGGATGGGATTCATCGAACGGTTCCGCATTGAATGCCTCCGCAGCATTCTCATCAACACGCACCTGATTGAAGCCGCCTACCGGGCCGGAGTGCAGCGGTACTTCTTCTCGTCGTCCGCCTGCGCCTACAACACGAAATTGCAGGAAGACCCCAACAGCCGGGCCCTGAAGGAATCGGATGCCTACCCTGCCTACGCCGAGCGCGGCTACGGCTGGGAGAAACTGGTGTCGGAAATGTTCTGCCAGGAATACTGGGCCGAACGCAAGATGAAGACCTTCATCGCGCGGTTCCACAACGTCTATGGACCGTGGGGCACGTGGAACGGCGGACGTGAAAAGGCGCCGGCGGCCATCTCCCGCAAGGTGATCGAAGCGAAAGACACCGGCAAAAAAGAAATTGTGATCTGGGGTGATGGCACCCAGGCACGCAGTTTCATGTACATCGACGACTGCCTGCACGGCATCGACTCGATCATGCATTGCGACGACCTGATCGCGACGCCGATCAATCTTGGCACCAGCGAGATGATCTCGATCAATGAACTGGTCAGCTTCATCGAGGAGATTGGCGGGACCAAATTGAAGCGGAAGTACGATCTCGATGCCCCCAAAGGCGTCGGCGGCCGCAATAGCGACAATACGTTCATCAAGAAGATGCTCGGCTGGGAACCGTCCACACCGATCCGGGAAGGCCTGAAACCAACGTTCCGGTGGATTGAACAGCAATACCAGGACCGCAAGGCCGGTAAGGAAACCGTCCGGGACGTTCTCTGACCGGATTCCCTGCCTGGAAGAACGGCATGCATTCCCAGACCGCGATGAAGATCACCGACATCATCGGTGATTTCCCCTACCGCATCGCCCTGGCCGGAGGCTGGATCGATCAGCCATTCGTGTCGCAGCACAATCCGAAACCGCCCGGGTCGATGGTGGTGATCGGCGTGGAGCCGACGTTCCGGTGGATGGATCGTTGCGGCCTTGCGACCAGCACCCGCAAGGTGGCGCTGCAACTGTGGGGAAGCCTGCCCCAACGCGATCCCGGGAAACTGGTCGAAGAGTTGTATGCATCAGAGAATGCGAACAACCCCAACCCATCCGGCTCGCAGGACATGATCGGCCTGATCTACCCGGGCGCCAGTCGATTGGATTACGATGTCGCCCACAAGGGCGGCCTTTACCCTGTGCATATCGAGTCCAACAACGACCCGGAAATCGCCTGCTGTCTCGAACGGGTCATCAATGTTCTCCCCATCGCGCCGCGACCCGATGGCTACAATCCAGGGGGCGTTCAGAATCTGGCTTCGGAATGGATTCAGAAACTGGGCCAGACGGGAAAGGATTGCTACGATGCCATCCTCGCCGGGAATGTGAAAGCTCTTGGCCGATCGATGAACGATTGCATGGTATGTTGGGAGGCCATCATGCCGCACATTGTTCGGCATCCGACGCTGAAGGTCGACCTAGTCGCGATTCTGAAATATTACCAGTCGAGATATCCGGGTGCGATGTACTCGGGCTGCGGCGGCGGCTACCTGTTCGTTGCCTCCGAGGAGCCGGTGCCGGGCGCCTTTCGCATCCAGATACGCATTGCCAGGAACGGGCCGAAATGAAACGCGTGGCTGTCTCCGGCAGTTTTGACGATCTGAGGTCGGGTCACATCCGGTTCCTGGAGGAATCCTCCAAACTCGGAGACGTCCACGTCCTGCTCTGGCCGGACGAAACCGTCCAGTCCCTGGAAGGCCATCCGCCGAAGTTCCCGCAATCGGAGCGGCAGTACCTTGTCGAAGCCATCCGTTTCGTAAAACACGTGACGATCGTCAGCGGGAGGTTTGATCCCGATGCGTTGCCGCCACTCGCCGGCGCGCGCCCCGACATCTGGGCGGTGGATGAGAAAAGTGATACGAAAGCCAAACGCGCCTTCTGCCAATCGCACGGATTGGAGTATCGGATTCTTTCAAACAAGGAGCTGGCGGGATTTCCAAGCTCTGATCCCGAGCCGTCCGCACCGGGCCGAAAAAAGGTGATCGTTACCGGCTGTTACGATTGGTTTCATTCCGGTCACATCCGGTTCTTCGAGGAGGTATCGCAGTTGGGTGACCTTTACGTGGTCGTCGGCCACGACGAGAACGTCCGCTTGTTGAAGGGCGAAGGACATCCGCTGTTCCCCCAGGACGAACGGCGATATCTGGTCGGCGCGGTCCGCCACGTCAAGCAGGCTTTGGTTTCCACGGGACACGGTTGGATGGACGCCGAGCCGGAAATCCACCGACTCAGGCCGGAGATGTACGCCGTGAACGAAGATGGCGACAAACCCGAGAAACGCGAGTTCTGCCGGCAACACGGCCTCCAATACGTCGTGCTCAAACGCACGCCCAGGGAAGGCCTGACCCAAAGATCGAGCACGAACTTGCGGGGATTCTAACGGCCTGTTAAGCTGCGCCGCGGATGCGATACGCGTTGATCATGGCAGGCGGTTCGGGCACTCGGCTCTGGCCCATGAGCCGGGCCAACCTGCCGAAACAACTGATCCCGTTCATCGGCGGCAAGAGCCTGCTTCAGCTTGCGTATGAACGTCTGGAGGGCCTCGTGCCCGCGCAAAACCGCTTCGTCTGCGCCGGCCAAAAACACGCCGACATCATCTGTCGCGCGCTCGGCTTGCCGCCCGACCAGTTCCTCGGCGAGCCGATCGGCCGCGATACGCTGAACGCCGTCGGGCTCAGCGCCGCCGTGATGGCCCGTCGCGACTCGGAAGCCGTCATGGCGGTGTTCACCGCCGACCACCTCATCGAGCCGGTCGATCAGTTCCAGGCAATCGTCGATCACGGATTTCGTCTCGCTGAGAAAACGCCCAACGCCCTGGTCACATTCGGCATCGCCCCGACCCTCGCGGCAACCAGTTACGGGTACCTCCAACTCGGCGACCTCCTCGACGATTCGGCGCGCGTCGTCGAACAGTTCAAAGAAAAACCCGACGCCGAGACGGCCCTGCAATACTGCGAAGCCGGCCCGCAGCGGTATCTCTGGAACAGCGGTATGTTCGTCTGGCGGGCCGCAACGCTTCTCGATTGTATCCGACGGTACCGGAAGCCAACCTCCGACGGCTTGCTGCGCATTGCCAACGCCTGGGACACCGCCCAGCGCACCGCAATTTTGTCGGAGGTGTTCCCGACGTTGGAGAAAATCAGCGTCGATTTCGCCGTGATGGAACCGGCCTCGCGGGATCCGCAGATGCGCGTGGCGGCCGTCCCGATGCCGTTGAAGTGGCTGGATGTCGGCTCCTGGCCGATGTTTGCCGAGACGTGCGGGAAAGACGCGCAAGGCAATGCCATCGCTGCGGCGCGCACGCTTCTGTTGGACACCCGCGGCACGCTGGTTGCCTCCAACGACCCGCAGCACCTGATTGCGGCCGTCGGCTGCGACGATCTCATCATCATCCACACGCCCGACGCCACGCTGGTCTGTCGCAAAGACCAGGCCGAGGCGATCAAGGAGCTGCACAAACAGATCGGCGAACGGTTTGGCAAGGAACTGCTCTGATTCAACATCATGCAACCCTGGAAGACCATCTCCCGCAAAGTGGTGTATCACTTTGGCAAATTCCTCACGGTCGAATCGCATGAGATCGAATTGCCGGACGGCCGCCGACTCAAGGATTGGCCCTGGCTCGTTGCACCCGATTTCGCCCTGGTTGTGGCTCGAACCACTGACGGACGATTCCTTTGTTTCCGGCAAACGAAATACGCCGTGAAAGGCATTACGCTGGCCCCTGTGGGAGGACACATCGAAGAGGGCGAAGACCCGCTCGCCGCGGCCAAACGGGAACTGCTGGAAGAGACGGGCTATTCGGCTCCCGATTGGCATTCGTTGGGAAGTTTTGCCGGCACCGGCAACCGCGGAGGCGGCGACGGCCATCTGTTCCTGGCGTTGAAAGCGCAACGCGAATGCGACCCGCATTCCGACGACCTGGAAGAACAGGAACTACTCTTCCTGACGCGTCAAGAAGTCGAAGAGGCCCTGATGCGCGGCGAATTCAAGGTCCTGGGCTGGACCGCCGGCATCGCGCTCGCCCTGCGGTTTTTGGAGAAAAGCGAAAAAGATTGAAGGGGATACCTGTCAGCAAGAACCGTAGCCGCAGGCTTTATGCCTGCGCAACCCCGCACCTGTAAGCCGAGTCGGACGAGACGCCGCAAGTCGTCCGCGGCAACGGTGCGACTACATTCTATAGACACCCTATCGCCTGCCGCCGGTGCCGCAGGATCTTGCTTTCGTATTTCTTCACTTCGTCCATCCAGGCGCAATCGAGAAGAGCATCTGCTTTGGCGCAGAGGTAATCCCACACGGCACCGAAGGGCGTCGTCTTCACTCTTCAGATCATTTCATCTGCTGTTGCCGATACGACTCCACTTCCCAGTTTTCGATAAACTCGCGTGCGGCATCGGTCAGAAACTGGATGCCGCCAAAAGCCTCCGCCAACTGCATGACCAGGGCGCCATCACGCGCCAGTTCCAACGCCAGTTCGGCCTTCCTTTGAGAGTTGCCTGCGGCGAAGACGCCGGCGACGGTGACGAAAACCTTCGGCCAATAACCCCGGCGATTACGGAACCCCTCCACGCCCTCCCGGGTCAACTGGCCATCGTAAGGATACGACTTCGCATAGACGCTGTGGTCGGGCGAAATCGGCCCTGGCGCGACGTCGAACGCGTCGCCACCCACAATGAATGCCGCCTCTTCTCCGAGCAACGAGCGCAGGGTCTGGCGCACCGATTCGGCATCCTCGGCCTGTTTCGGACGGGTGATTCGCAATTCCGTCGCGACCTTGGCCTTCTTGTATTCCGCGCGCAGGGCGTCCATCACACGTTTGTAGGTGGAACGGATCTCACCCGCGGTATTCCCGGCAACGAAAATCCCGTGGTTCTCCAGAATCAGCAAGGCGGGTTGTTGGCCGTGACTCTTGACGTGCTCGCCGACGCGACGGTGAACATCCATGCACAACGTGAACCCGGGATCGATGTACGGCACCCAGAGCGCTTCGGGGAACAGACGGGCACAAACAGCAGCGCCATTCCGCGAGCAGGTCATCCCGTTGACCAACACGGCATGAGTGTGGACCACGAAGGCTCGGTTCAGCAAGTCGTGCAACGGGGCTTCAACCGAGGCGCGCGCTTTCTGGCCGGGTTTCACCGCCGCTGCCATCATGTCTTTAACCAGCGCCTCGCGCCCCGTCGCATTGGCGGGCATCTCCACCTGATACAATTTCGCGAGCTTGGTCCTATCCATGGCCACAAAGGTTTGTGGGGACAGTTCACTCAAGCGCGTTCCTGACGGTTTCACCCAAAGTGTGTCGGCGTTCTTGGCGGACGTATTTCCCCCACCCCCTTTCACGTAGTCCGATGTTCCGAACTCGTGCGACAACCCGGTAATTTCCTGCAATAGATCCATGACTGATTCCCGTGTTTTCCTTCAGCACTTCCACTTACATTGTGAGCGCAAAGGTTTTCATAAAGTGGCGTCGTTGGCAAGCTCTGTTGGTGGGCCCTGTTGGTGAGCGGCAGAGTGATTCAGAATGATGGGCAGTCCTCAGGGCCGGGCACGGGTGGCAGGTGGCGCAAGCGTCCCTGCTTGTGCTGGCCGCAGGCCACGGCAGCACAACCAAGCCAGCGCCCGTAGCGCTGGCTGCGCAAGCAGGGACGCTTGCGCCACCAATGCCGACGAACTCCTCTAGCGTCCGCCTGTCCGGAACGTCCTGATCCTGAGCTCGGTCTTATAATCGGTAAAATGAACGTAACGGCCGCTGTTGCGCATCCACATCACGCTGGTCATACCCGCCGGGGTGTTGCGCACGACAAATGGCCGCACGTTGTCCGCCTTCGAATCCTTCGTCACGGCTTCGGATCGCCATGTCTTGCCGCCATCGGGTGTGGTCCACCGTTCCATCTCGAAAACCCCGTTCACCGGTCGCGAAGCAAACACGGTCGCGGGGTTGATCGGATCGAGCGCCATGCCGCCCGAATAATGGGGTTCCCGTTCGTGCTCGCCGGGCGGCGTCTGCGGAAACCATTTGAAGCCACCGGTGATCTCACTGTCTGACCACCGTTTTCCATCCCAGCGCGCGTAATGATAACGGTGATCCGTTTCTGCCGGCAACCGGGTGTACGCAACGACCGGATGGCGGTCCCGATCCTCGCAAATGTCCCAAATCCAGGCGCGCCCGGCGGTGGCGCCGTCGTAGATGCGGTCGCATCGAGCCGGGTCCAACGGCAAATCCTGCAGGGAACCGATCTGGGTGCCATCGGCTTTGAAGAATCCGCCTTTTTCGTACCGCAAAAAGTAAACGCTGTTGGTCGGCTCATTGCGCGGATGTCCGTCGGTGAAAATGAAGTCGATCCGTCCCTTGCCGTCGCTCCAATACTTCATGTAGGGACGAACATCGGTTCCGGTCCCGGGACGTTTGATCAACGCGCGCGGTTTGCTCCAGGTCTTTCCGAGATCGGTCGAGATCGAAAACGTGGGTTTGAAATCCGAGCCCCGCCAGAAGAGATAGATCGCGTTGGCCTCGTCGCTCAGCATCATTGGATTGGCATAGGTGACGCCCCGCGGGCCGAGGCCCGGGTTTTCGAACCCGAGCATGCGGTCGGCCGACCATTGCCCGATCTCCTCCGGCTGGGAAGTCACGCGCTGGTGCGTGTCGCCTTTGGCATGCAGCGAATAAAACGCCATCAGCCGGCCATCGGGCAGAAACAGCAGGGACGGATGATCGTGATCGTCGCGCTCGAATTTCGTCGCAAGGGTCGCCACCGTCAACGCGCCGGTCTTCTGGTCACGCGCTCCGACCTGTACCGAACCTTCCGCATTCATCCAGCCCGCGCAGATTTTCCCGTTGTGATAGACTGCGCGCGGATCGCTGAACCAACACCAGGCGCCGTCGGCGGTGAACAGTTCGTCCTTTTCGACCGGCCCCTCGTTCGCCGTGCTCGCCATGCCAAGAATTGTAAACGGGAGGGCGGCCAGGATGGGATGCATCAGAAACGATGGAATCATATGAGGGTTATTTCACCAGTGCGATTTGCGTTGTTCTGACGCTCAGGTTTTCATAAAATTGGTCCGTTGACAAGCCCCGTCGAGAATTGCAGGAGGAGACACCGATGATACGAAAAGCGTTCGTCATGTCCGTCAACGCTGGACAAGAAAAGGAATACGAAGCGCGACACAATCCGATCTGGCCGGAACTGCAGTCCGTCTTGAAGAAGCATGGTGTTCACAATTACTCGATTTTCCTGCATCCGCAAACCCGGCAATTATTCGGTTACGTGGAGATCGAGGACGAGAAACGTTGGGCCGCCATCGCCAACACGCCCGAATGCCGCAAATGGTGGAAGCACATGGGCGACATCATGCCGTCCAACCCCGACAACAGCCCCGTCAGCACCGAACTGAAATCCGTCTTCCACATCGACTGATAAAGCGACGAGGCGCGTCCCTCCGATCAGACAAGAGCTAATCACCCGAATCTTTACGATCCCGCTCGCAGGCTATCATGATCCTGATGAGATTTGTAGGGCAAGCGCTCCGCTTGCCGCCGTTATGGGATCGGCAACCGGAGCGGTTGCCCGACAATTTAACGTAAAGATTCGGGTCATCGCAAATCATTGGGATCGTTATTGTGGGCCGCCTACGACCGCCGACACGCAGTGTCGGCCTACAACCACGAGTGTCATTTGCCACCTCGGGCTTGTCTTTGCTGATACTGCCGCAGCCAGTAGAACGCCCCGATCACAATTCCGTGCATGATCTGGCCGGATTGAATCATGTCATCGATCTGCGCAAGAGGGGCCAGGCGGACGGAGATGTCTTCCGCGTGGTCGAGCGACGGCTCCGCCACTTTGCGGCAATCCGACGCCAACACATAATGCTGCAGATTATTTTGGATCGCCGGATTCGGGCGCACCGTGCCGAGACGGAGGACGGACCCGGCTTCGTAACCGGTTTCCTCCAGCAATTCACGCCGGGCGCACTGCTCCGGCGTTTCACCCTCCTCCATCAGGCCGCCGGGAGTTTCCAGTTCCACCGTCTGCGATCCGTGACGCCACTGTTGAACCAGAATCACCTGATTGTCCGGCGTCAGGGGAACGAGGTTCACCCAGTTGGGGTGATCGAGGACGTACATGTCGTGTGGCTGTCCGGTGCGGGGGTTGATGGTGACGTTCTTGCGCACTTTGAAAATGCGGCAATCCGCCACTTCTTCGGAATGCGTGATGTGCCAGGGACGGACCACTCGATTACCGCTATTTGTTCTTGCTCTGCGTGATGTTGTCGAGTCGCTTCAGGAATTCGTCCGCAGGAACGTAGCCGCCGATCTCGCCGATCTTCTTGCCGTCGCCGTTGACAAAGACAATGTGCGGGTAAGCCCGCGTGCCAAACTGCCGTGCCAGATCGGCGGCCCGCGCGGTCTTTTCAGGATTGATCTTCACCGCGACAAAGTCTTTGGCCAGCTTCTGGATGACCTTTGGATCGGCGTACACGTCCTTGTCCAATTTCTTGCACCAGCCGCACCAGTCGGTGTACACATCGACCACGACCAGTTTGCCATCCTTCTTCGCCGAGGCCACGGCCTTGTCAAAATCCGCCTGCCAGTTCACCGTCTCGGCCCGTGCGGATGCCACGACCATGAACCCCGTCAGAATCGCCCATAAATACCGTTTCATAGAATGCTCCCCTTCAGGAGGCGCTGATCGCCATCTCCCGACATTTCTCTCCAGTCGCGACCGCGGGATCGGACCATTTTCCGTGCTCTTTGATGAGCGCGATCAGTTCGTCCACCGCCTGTTCTTCCGGAATATGTTGTTTGACCTGTCGCTTGCCCACCCACAGGGAAATACGGCCCGGTGCCGTACCGACGTATCCAAAATCCGCGTCGGCCATTTCGCCGGGCCCGTTCACGATGCAGCCCATCACGGCAATCTTCACGCCCTTTAGATGCGCTGTCCGCGATTTGATCTTCGCGGTAACGGTCTGCAGATCGAACAAGGTGCGTCCGCAGCTCGGACAGGCCACGTAATCCGCCTTGAACGTCCGCGAGCCTGCCGCCTGCAAAATGTTATAGGCCAGCTTGACGCCTTTCAGCAAATCCTCTTCGCCCGTGATCTCCACGGCATCGCCGATGCCGTCGCACAGCAACGAACCGATAGGCGTGCTGGCCGCAATGAGCGGATTGGTGGCACAGGCGTCCCTGCCTGTGAGACCGACGCGGTCGCGGAGCAGGATCGGCAACACGAGTCCGCGGTTGTCGAGCGTCGCGGCGAGAATGCGATAGGCGCCGATCACGTCCAGCCCGTCCACCGACCCGACGGCAAGGATCACCTGGTTCTTCGGGAACATATTCAGCACGCCCGCGAGCGTGTGGCAGTTATTGACGAATTCCTCGGGTGATGCGCCCTCAATATCGAATTGAACCGTCAGTCTGGCAGCGTCGACCAGCAGCGCCGTCACGTCTTCCGCGGCGTTGTACGGCACGTTGATCTTCTCGGCGACTTCGACGGCGCCTCGCAAAAGCCCCGCGAGATCGACCAGCTTCACCGCGATCGGCGTCTCGATGTGGCGTTTCCGAAGCTCGGGCTTGAGGGCCGCAATCTTGTCGATGTCCGCCTGACTCTTGACATGAAACTGCAGGATTTCGGCGAACGTGTCCGGCTCGGCGGTGGTGATCCGTTGGATTTCCCTGACCGTTGTCGTGACCGGAACGGGAACCTCGACGCGCGGCGGATGTTCTTTCCCGAGCCGGAGACGCAGGTTGCCGATGAAATACTCCGGGGTCTCGCGGCGCAGGTAGCTGAACGGACTGCGTTTCTCGGCGATGACAACTGTAGAGGCCGCCGTCCCGGCGGCGGGCGCTGCACTGCGTCCGGGGACGGACGCCGCTACAATCGCCGGCTCCGGCAATTCTCCACGCTTTTGCTGTTCCCACAGCGCGTTGTACTTCTTCACCAACTCCCTGCACACGGGGATCTCGTGGACGCTGTCTTCGGTAAGAGAGACACGGACCGTGTCGCCGATGCCGTCTTCGAGAAGCGCGCCGATGCCGATGGCGGATTTAATGCGGCCGTCCTCGCCCTCCCCGGCTTCGGTGACGCCGAGGTGCAGCGGGTAATTCCAATCGGGACCTTCCGCATCCATGCGCGCGACCAGCATCCGGTAGGCTTCGATCATCACCTTCGGATTGCTGGCTTTCATCGAGAGAATGATGTCGTGATAATCGTTTTGGCGGCAGATCCGGACGAATTCCAGCGCGCTCTCGACCATTCCCAGCGGCGTGTCGCCGTACCGGTTCATGATCCGGTCGGACAACGACCCGTGGTTGGTGCCAATGCGCATGGCGCGTCCCAGTTGTTTGCACTTGAGCACCAGCGGCGTGAACGCTTTCTCCAATCGATCGAGTTCTTCATGGTACTGATCGTCGTTGTATTCGCGCACGGCGAACCTCTTGCGGTCGGCGTAATTGCCCGGATTGATGCGCACTTTCTCGCACCATTCGGCGGCCTCGAGCGCCGCGGAGGGAACGAAATGGATGTCGGCAACGATCGGAGTGTCGTACCCGCGCTGGCGAAGTTCGGCGATGATGTTCTTCAGGTTTTTCGCGTCGTTGATCGCCGGCGCGGTGATGCGCAGGATCTCGCACCCGGCCTCGATGATCGGCACCGCTTCCCGGACGCAGGCCTCGGTGTTCATCGTGTCGCTGATCAGCATCGTCTGGACGCGGATCGGATGATCGCCGCCGATGCCGACCTTGCCGACTTTGACTTCGCGGGTGATCCGCCGCTGCCAGAAAAACGGGTTCGCGCAGTAGTTCATTGTGGGTGAGTCGACGGTGTGGCCGCCGGTTGATTGGTCGAGGAAGCGCCGCCGGGCCGGAACCATCCGAACGTGAGGCGCTGGATGTCGAAGAACGTCACGTACAGCATGAACGTGATCAGCACGACCGCAAACGTCATGGAGGTCGCCTGCAGCAGGCGGGCATTCAGCGGTTTGCGTCGGACCGCTTCGAGCCCGGAAAGAACGATGTGGCCGCCATCGAGCAGCGGCAGCGGCAGCAAATTGATCAGGGCCAGGTTGATGTTCAGCAGCACCGCGTACCAAAGTCCGCGGGTGATGCCGCCATGCACGATTTCATACCACCAACCGCCGGCGATGCCGACCGGCCCGCTCAGGCTGCGCGCGCCAATCCCCGTTTGCTTGGAATGGATCAGCGCGTACACCGTATCGCCCATCAACCCGAAAATATCGCGGAATTGTTTCATCGGCGTCGGACCGGGTTTGACGGTCTGGTAATCGAGTTCATCCGCCAGCATCACTCCCATCCGACCGACCTTCTCCTTGTCGTCGAGTCGGGGAACGACATGGATGGTCACGATGCTGCCATCCCGCACGACCTTGACCACGGTGGGTTTCTCTGCCTGTTTGCCGATCAATTCCCGCAGTTGTTGTTCGGTGGACACCGGCACGCCTTCGACGGAAAGGAACTTGTCGCCCCGCAGGATGCCCGCCTTCTGGGCGGGCGAATCAGGCAGGATATCCATCGCATAGGGGCGCCCCTGCGGGTAAAGATTGATCGTTTTCAGGCCGAACGAAGGGTTCAACTCCGTTTCCAGCAGAAACTCCTTCCGTTGACCCGCGTGCTCGATCGCCACATTGACGCTCGGTTCACGGCTGACCGCGACGGCCCGCTGGACGTCCATCCACGTCTGCACCTGACGATCGTTCACCTGGACAATCCGGTCGCCCGCCAGAATACCGAGTTGCTCTTCGCGGCTGTTGGGTTCGATCCAGCCAACGGTGGACGGATTCACCGGCACCGCCAAACCGACTTTCCAAACCACGCAAGCCAGCACCACTGCAAACAAGAAATTCATGACCGGTCCGGCCAGAGCCACCAGGGTTTTTGAGCTTGGCGAAGCCGGAGGCAGATCTTCGCTTGAGGATTCAGTTTTTCCCTCCACGGCTTCCATCGGCGACATCTGCGGCAGCGCCACGTAACCGCCGAACGGAAGGAGCGAAACGCGATAGTCGATCCCGTCCTTCGTAACACCCCACACCCGGGGGCCAAATCCGATGGAGAACCGTTCGATCACCATTCCCCGCCGCTTGGCCACGAGAAAATGCCCCAGCTCATGGATAAGAATCGTCAGGCCAAACAGGAACATCACCAACAGCCCCGGATAGAGGACGGTCAAAACAAAATGAATCACTGTATTAAACGACATGTTCTGCTTCCTTTCGCGCCCAAAGGTCCGCTCCCAGTATAACATCCAGCGAAGGCGATGCAACCCACGACTCTCCATCGGGGCGGGCCGCACGGTGCGATCCCATTACCCTTTCCACCATCTCGAAGATCTGCGTGAACTTGATTTTTCCACTCACAAACCGGGCAACGGCGACCTCGTTGGCTGCGTTGAATACAGCCGGCATGGTTCCCCCCGCACGCCCCGCTTCGCGCGCCAGTCGCAACGAAGGGAACTTTCCCGGATCAGGGTTCTCAAACGTCAGCGTCGCGATCTTGGCGAAATCGGTTGGCGGCATCGAGTTCGGCAGCCGCCTCGGCCACGTCAACGCGTACTGGATCGGGTACCGCATGTCGGGCACACTGAGTTGCGCCAGAATCGATCCGTCCTGAAATTCCACCATCGAATGCACCACGCTTTGGGGGTGGATCACCACGTCCACGCGGTCGATCTCGATGTCGAACAGCCAGCGGGCCTCGATCATCTCCAAACCTTTGTTGAACAGCGTGGCGGAATCGATGGTGATCTTCTGTCCCATGTTCCAACTCGGATGCTTGAGGGCTTGTGCCACCGTGATGCTTTCAAACTTCTCGCGTGGCGTCTGACGAAACGGCCCGCCCGAAGCCGTCAGAATCACCCGTTTCACGTCCGCCGGCTCGCGTCCTTCCAGGCACTGGAAAATCGCGCTGTGTTCGCTGTCCACGGGCAGCACTTTCACGCCGTGTTTGCGCGCCTCGCTCATGACGAGTTCGCCGGCCATGACGAGGATTTCCTTCGAAGCGACCGCCAGATCCTTGCCCGCACGAATCGCGGCCAGCGCCGGTTCCAATCCCGCCGTGCCGACAATCGCCACCAGCACGATGTCGGCCTCCGGCATCGTCGCCAGTTCCACCAACCCACTTTCGCCCGCCAGGACTTTAGTAGGTAGGGCGCGACCACCGGGCGCGCCGAGTCGTCGTTTCAACTCCCGGGCTTTCTCCGGGTCCGTCATCGCCACGGCCAGCGGTTTGAACTGCCGCGCGGCCTTTTCCAGCCCATCCACATCCTGGCGGGCCGCCATGCCGACAATGCGCACGTGGTCGGGCAAATCAGCCGCCACCTTCTGCGTGCTGACCCCAATGGATCCCGTACAGCCCAGTAAAACGATGTTCTTCGGTTTCATACCAGAGGTTGGGCAGAATACTTTGCCGCTTGCTCTATCACAAGCGTTTCATGCCGGCGTTTCATGCCGGCGCAGGTTCGCATCCCCCCGCCTGACCCGTAGGGGCGGATCTGCGTGTCCGCCCCAGCCGGTCTGCCAAATTCGAAAGGGCAGACACATGGGTCTGCCCCTACGGACGATTCATCGCAGTTCTTACCTCAGCACGAGCCGCATGTAAACGTACAGCAGCGGCGCGGTGAAGAGGAGGCTGTCCATCAAATCCAGCGCGCCGCCGTGGCCGGGCAACACGTTGCTGGAATCTTTGACCCCGGCCTCGCGTTTGATCAGGGATTCCGCCAGGTCGCCCACGACCGCTGCGGCCCCAAGCAGAACCCCCAAAAACAACGCGTGATTCATCCGCAGGCCGCTCGAACTCAACCCGGGCGTCACAAATCGCAGGCAGACCACGCTGCTAAGAACGGCGAACACGATGCCACCCAACGTGCCCTCCCAGGTCTTGTTCGGACTGATGCGCGGAATCAGTTTGTGTCGGCCAAGCGTCGAGCCCACCAGATAAGCGCCCATATCGGTGAACTTGGTCACGACGACCAGATACATCACGAAGAACCGGCCGTTCTCAGTGGCAAAATTGATCCGGGTAATGAAATTGCAGAGCCACGCGACGTAGATGAGGCCGAACAACGTGACCGACATCGTTTCGATTCCCTGCGGATTGAGTTTCTGGGGGAATTGACGAATGAACACTCCCAGGGCGAACACCAGCAGGATAAAAATATCGAAGTCGTACGACAGCGCGGGGAAGTCCGACGGAGAGTGGAACCGCTGCATGCCGAACACGAACCAACTCCCCGAAATGAGCGCCACGGCGCCGATCGTGCCCCACACCTTGTAAACGCGCAGCCCTTTTGCCTCGCAGATTGCGTAAAATTCCCAGATCGCCCGGGCAACGACCAGGTTCAGGAACAGATAGAGTCCCGAGGGTGGCATCCAGAACACAACCGCCAGCATCAGGCCCCAGAGGACGATGGAACTGATCAGCCGCCAGCGGAAGCCGGTCCGGGGTTTGGATGGTGTAGTAGCCGCCGTCCCGGCGGCTCCATTGGGATGAGCGTCCGGGACGGGCGCCGCTACACCATCCAGCGCCCGGCTCACTCCGACTCCCCGGCGCCCACGCGCCCGAACCGTCGGTGGCGTTTGCTGTACTCTTCCAATGCTGCCAGGAAAGCGGCCTTCCGAAAATCGGGCCAGTGCGTGTCCGTCACGTAGATTTCGGCGTACGAAATCTGCCACAGCAAAAAATTGCTGATCCGCATCTCGCCGCTCGTGCGAATCAACAGATCGGGGTCGGGAATGCCGCGCGTGTAAAGATGTTGAGCGATGACCTTCTCGTCGATGTCGGCCACGTCGAGGCGGCCGCCCTTGAGGTCGCGCGCAATGGAGCGCACCGCGTCCACAATCTCGGCGCGTCCGCTGTAGCTGAGCGCGAGCACCAACGTCAGCCCGGTGTTCTTGCTCAGCGCCTCGATGCTCTTGTTGAGCTGGTTCTGGGCGGTCTGGGGCAACTCGTGCAACCGGCCGACGGCCGCCAATCGCACGTTGTTCTTGTTCAATTCGGGGATCTCCTGCTTGAGATAGAACTCCAGGAGATGCATCAGAGCCGTAACTTCAATCTTCGGACGGCTCCAGTTCTCCACCGAAAACGCGTACAACGTCAAATACTCGATCCCCGCCTCGCCGCTGACGCGCACGATCTCGCGCACGCTCTCCGCGCCGGCGCGGTGTCCCTCGATCCTCGGCAGCCCGCGCTGCCGGGCCCAGCGTCCGTTGCCATCCATGATGACGGCCACATGGCGGGGAAGGTTCTTGGGGAGGGAAGTCATAGGAAACACGGAGTCATGGAGTCATGGGCAGAACATTCCACTTTTCCAACACTCCAGTGCTCCAGTACTCCATTTCTCCTGCCTGTTTCACAGAAAGATTGTCTCTTCACGTCGCGCGCCGACCGACACAATGCTCAATTTCGCGCCGCTGAGTTGGGCGAGTTTTTGCAGGTAAATCCGCGCCCGTTTGGGCAACTGCTCAAACTCGCGCGTTTGCTTCGTCGAGGTCTGCCAGCCGTCGAACTCCTGGTAAATCGGCGTCGCCCGCTGGAACTCATCGATATCGTTCGGCACGGTCTCGACCACTTTCTTCCCCACCTTGTAACCGACGCAGACCCTGATCTTCGGCAATCCATCCAGGACATCGAGCTTCGTCACCGCCAGGTCGTCGATGCCGTTCACGGTCACGGCATAGCGCGTCGCAACCGCGTCGAACCATCCGCAGCGCCGCGGCCGGCCCGTTGTCGCCCCGAACTCGCGGCCGGTCTCCCGCAGCATCACGCCCTGCGCATCGAGCAGTTCGGTCGGGAACGGCCCTTCGCCCACCCGGGTCGTGTAGGCCTTCATCACACCGACAACGCGATCCACGCGATGGGGCGGAATGCCCGTGCCGGTGCAGGCGCCGCCCGCCGTCGCGCTGGAACTGGTCACGAACGGATAGGTCCCGAAATCGATATCCAACATGGTGCCTTGCGCGCCCTCGAACAGCATGTTTTTGTTTTGGCGCACCGACCGATTCAATAACGTGACGGTATCGGCGATCAAGGGCCGCAGTTTCCTGCCACAGGCAAGATAGTCGCGGTTGGTTTTGGCAAAGCTCAGCGGCTTGGCGCCGAATGCCCGGAGAATTTCGTTGTTCTCGCGGATCTTCCGACGCAGTTTCTCGGAAAAGCGATCCGGCGATAACAAATCGACCACGCGCAGGCCGGTCCGGGCCACCTTGTCGGCATACGCGGGCCCGATGCCGCGCTTGGTGGTGCCGATCTTGCGTTTGCCCTTTTGTTCCTCACGGACATCGTCGAGCAGGCGATGGTACGGGAATACCAGATGCGCCGTCTCGCTGACGTAAAGGTTGCTGTCGATGGCGATGCCGCGGCCGCGCAGGTGTTCGATTTCCTCCCACAACGCCAGGGGATCGACCACGACGCCGTTGCCGATCACGTTCACCTTGCCCGGGTACAAAATGCCAGACGGGACCAGGTGCAACACATACTTCTGGTTGCCCACCTCGACGGTGTGACCCGCATTGTTGCCGCCCTGGTAACGCACCACCACGTCGGCCTGCTCGGTCAATACGTCGATTACTTTGCCTTTGCCTTCATCGCCCCATTGGGCGCCCACTAGGATTGTCGTAGCCATACCAATAGGAAATCATAGCCGAACCGTGAAGCCCGTGGCAAGAACAAGCGCAGCCGGTTCACGATTAAAACCGTTCCCCAAAAGCCTGGCGCGATACCTAAACAACAGGCATCGCGCCCTCCAGTTTCTTTCCCATTGTAGGGCGCGAATGCCCGAAGGGTTTCGCGCCGTTGCCGCTTTCTCGGGGCATGCCGTTCCCTTCTACGCGAGCCTGTGGTAGCTTCCAAAACTGGTCAACCCACAAAAGGAAACAAATTATGAGAATTGCCGTCTTGGGATTGGGCATCATCGGCAGCATCTGGACCGAGAACCTGCGGAAGGATGGACACGAAGTGCTGGGTTGGAACCGCACGCCGAAGTCGCTGCCGGGGTTCACCCCCAACGCGTCCGACGCGGCGAAAAATGCCGAAGTGCTGTTCATCGTGGTGGCCGATCCGCCCGCCGTCCAAAACGTCCTCAACCAGATTCTGCCCGTCCTTCACCCGGGCCAGGTCGTGATTCAATCGAGCACGATCTCGCCGAAAGCCACGCTCGATTTCGCCGGTCAGGTGCAAAAGACGGGCGCGGCATTTCTGGAAGCTCCGTTCACCGGAAGCCGGCCGGCGGCCGAGGAACGCAAGACGGTGTATTACCTCGGCGGCGACCGGGCCGTGCTCGAGAAGGTTCGCCCCCTGCTGGAACGGCTGGCGAGTTCCCTTTTGTACATCGGCCCACTGGGGAGCGCGTCCGCGCTGAAACTGGCGATGAACGTCAATATCGCCCTGATAACACAGGCCCTGTGCGAAAGCCTCGCGATGGTGCGGAAGGCGGGCATTTCCGACGACACCTTTTTTGCCGCGCTGAAACTGAACGCGTCGAACTCGGGGCTCGCCGTGCTCAAAGAGCCAAAACTGCGGAACCGCGATTTTTCGCCGCAATTCTCGCTCAAGCACATGGCAAAGGATTTGAGACTGGCGTTGGAGGCAGCCGAGGGTCTGAATTTGCCCCACACACGAAGCGTGCTGCAGATTTATCAGGAAGGCCTCGAACGCGGATGGGCGGAGGAAGATTTCAGCGTCTTGTCACGCCTGCTGGAACAGCCGTTAACAAAACTGTAGCCGCAGGCTTCAGCCTGCGCGGAAAGGACGCACCCGTAAGCCGAGTCGGACGAGACGCCGCAGTCGTCCGCGGCAACGGTGCGGCTACAGGGGAATCGGTCTTGTCTATACCGTTTTTGTAGGCCGACACTGTGTGTGTCGGCGGAGAAAGGTGGACTCGACCGAACGCCGCCTCACAGAGGCGGCCTACATCCACTTGCGGGAGGGGTCCTAATTTGTGCCGACACCCACGATTTTGATCGAAGAGATCGTGTAGTCGCTTTCGTCCCTGGCGGTCACGTCCTTGGTCGTAACGGAGCCGGTGATATTCACGTTCGTGAAACTCACGGAGACTACGTCTGCAAAATCGATCTCTCCCTCTGTCGAATCGGTAATCGGACCGGAATCATTGTAATCGTACTGGTCAGCCCAGAGATACTCCACATCATCCCAATCACTATTGTTCTTGAAATTGACAGTCACCGTCAGGGCTTTTTTGTTCCATTTCAGTTTCACGGTTCCCCAGTTTACCGTGTGATCGTTTCCATTATTGTCCGTGTAAGTTGTCGTGTAACTGAACGTTGCGCTGGTCTTAGTCGTGGCATATTTCGGGTCGTCCGAGAGCACGTTGCTGAGGTCCACGTTGCCGATCATCAGCTCAAAAGGTGTATCGCCATTGAACTGGCTGATGTCCACTCCTGCCAGTAGCACTGTCGCCGCCACGTTGTAAGAGCCGGTGTTGGGATCGTCGCACTCGATGTCGCCGCCGCCATAGTTCACACAGCGCACCTTGTCGGCGTACGTTTCAGAAAAGACCACGCAGTTCGAACTCGTTTGGCCGCCATGGCTTGTCGGGCTGAATGCGACCAGCAGCGCCACTGCCGCCAGACTGTAAAGAAAAGTTGTTGCCGCCCGTTTTCCTGGTTTGCGACTGCTTCCGGTGACAACTCCCATTGATAATGATCTCATGATAACTCCTTGCTTCCGCTGGGGAAAGAGCGATTTCTGTGCCGGTACAGAGGGGAGCTTCCAGGTCCGCCAGACGCCGCTGACGCCATTCTTCCTTGGAGTGCGTGTCGCTCCTCTCCTTGTGGGAGCGGTTTTCAACCGCGACCGGCTTCCGCCTTCGCCAAAGCTACGTCGGTGTAGAGACCGCCGTCCCGGCGGCAGACGACACGAGAACGACAGCCTCCGAGACGGACGCCGCTAGCATAAGGGACGTTTTTCCGCCGGGCCGGGTCATTTGCCCGGTCTGGCCAGCGTCCTCCACCGTCTGGATTCTCAGGCCCCCTTGTCCAGCACGGCCAGGACGGCTTCCTCCACTGTCTCCAACAAGAATGGTTTGGCAATCATCCGGACCCGGCCCTGAGCGCAAAGCTGCTGGATCTCCTCCCGCGACTCACCGGTGATGAAGATAAAACGATCCCGGTCGGGGGACTCCCCGGCGGTCAGAGCCCGGTAAAACTCCAGCCCGCTCATGACTGGCATGTCCACGTCGGAAACGATGACATCGAAAAACTCCTGATGCGCGTAGTCCAAGGCTTCCTGGCCGTTGCTGGCGGTGATCACCTTGCCAAATTTGCTGAGAAAAAACTTAAGCCCGACACGCAATCCCTCCTCATCGTCGACCAGCAGAATGCGCCGATCCCACACGCGGGGCGGGAGTTGTTGGGCGAGCGGCAGACGGCGGTCTTCCGGCAGTGTGGCAATGTAGTCCTCAATGCGTTGCTCATGTTGCTGGATGACTGAGGCAACATGCTGGAACGACGGCGCGGATTCCCGGAACTGCGCGATAACATAAAGGAAAATACCGTTCCATTCCGAGAACTCCGCATGGACGATCATTTGGAGCGTCTCCTCCTCGGTGAGAGCCTTCGTCTGCGCACGGTTCCGCATCTCCTGAAGTGACTGTAAAATCCGCGCCTGTACTTCTGGGTTCACGAGGACGTTGGCATCGGAGTCGACGCCCGTTTTCGCGATCAACTCGCTGGCTCGCTCCAGCAGCAAAGTGTGCAAGTCTTCATCTTCGGCAAGGCAATTGAGAAAATGCACCAGTTTGGGATTGCCGGCAAAATGTTTCGCAGCGGCCCGATACGCAGCCGCAGCTTCTTTTTCGATGGGTGGCAGCCAAGCCAACATTTCACTAATCCGCATAGTTCTCCTCCAACGTGATTGATCAAAATTCGGTGATGTGGCGGGGCTTCACGAGGTGGAACCAGATTCCCAGCGCAGTTCGCCTTGACACCCATTCCCCCTGATTACTTGCCCCGAACGAGGGCATTTCAAGCCCTGATCGCGCGGGTCCGGCCTCGGACTCTCTCTCCGACATCGATTCATCTTCCTAGCTTAGGACGCTATTGTATGGTTTCCCCGGGCAGAATCAAGACCGCATATGCGCCGTCCCGGCGGCAGACGACACGCAAGGCAGAGATGGTGGCCAGAATCGGAATCGGGTGTAGAGGCCGCCGTCTCGGCGGCAGACAACACGCGAACGACAGCGTCCGAGACGGACGCACCTACGTTCCGTCTGCCGAATCGGCGTCCATCTGCGTCATCAGCGGTTCCATTTCCTGCCCCATGCGCGTCCATTAGCGTTCATTCGCGGTCCGCTGGCTGCTCGGCCATTATTTGCGGCTTGGCGACTTTGCGTGAGATTGAACCCTTCTCCCTTCGCAAATGGGGTTGATTGGCGGGCAGGAATACCGTATAAGCTTCGCACTTTATGAGGCATACACTGTCAGTCCTGGTGGAGAACAAATTCGGCGCGCTGGCGCGCATCGCGGGCCTGTTCAGCGGACGCGGTTACAACATCGACACGCTCAACGTGGCCCCGACCCAGGATCCGACGGTGTCCCGCATGACGGTCGTGGTCAAGGGCGACGACACCGTGGTGGAGCAAATCACCAAGCAGCTCAACAAGCTGGTGGACGTGATCAAGGTCCAGGATTTCCAGGAGGGCGAGTACGTGGACCGGGAGTTGGTGCTGGTCAAGGTTGGCGTGGACTCCAAGACGCGCGCCGAGGTGATGCAGATCTGCGATATCTTCAGGGCCAAGATCGTCGATGTCGCCCAGAAGGCGCTCACGGTCGAACTCACGGGCAACGAGTCGAAGATCATTGCGTTTCTGGATTTGATGGAGCCGTTTGGCATCCGCGACATCACCCGCACCGGCAAAGTGGCCATGGCCAGAAAATAGCGCGACATGGCTATCCTGAGCGGAGCGAAGGATCTCGCATCGAACGACAGAGACCCTTCGACAAGCTCAGGGTGACAGACCTTAGAGAGGAACCCCGTGGCCAAGATTTATCACGAGAAAGATGCTGACCTGAAATATCTCAAGGGCAAGACCTGCGCCATCATCGGCTACGGATCACAAGGGCATGCCCACGCCCTCAACCTGAAAGATAGCGGCGTCAAGGTCGTCGTCGGGGCACAGGACGGCAGTCCATCCATTGCCGCGGCGAAAGAACAGGGGCTAGAAGTACTTTCCGTTCCCGAGGCCGCGAAGGTCGGCGACGTGATCATGCTTGGGCTTCCCGACACGCGCCACGGCGAAGTGTTCCAACGCGACATCGCGCCGCACCTGAAGAAGGGCAAAGCCATCGCGGTCATGCACGGGTTCTCGCTCCATTTCAGCCAGATCGCGCCGCCGGCTGACGTGGACGTTTTTCTTTGCGCGCCCAAAGGTCCGGGGAATTTTGTCCGTCAGATGTACGTCGAAGGCAAAGGCGTTCCGGCGCTAATCGCGATTCATCAGGACGCCACGGGCAAAGCGAAGCAGATCGCCCTTGCCTACGCCAAAGGAATCGGCGCCACCCGGGCGGCCGTATTCGAGACCTCGATCCGCGAAGAGACGGAGACGGATTTGTTCGGAGAACAAGCGGTATTGTGCGGCGGTCTGAGTGAATTGATCGTGGCCGGTTATGAGACGCTCGTGGCCGCCGGTTACGCCCCGGAAATGGCGTACTTCGAGTGCCTGCACGAAGTCAAACTGATCGCCGATTTGATCAACGAACGGGGCATTGACGGGATGCGCGCTTCGATCAGCGACACGGCCAAGTACGGCGATGTCACGCGTGGCCCGCGCATCATCACCGAACAGACACGGGCCGAGATGCGGAAGATTTTGGACGAGATCCAGACCGGCCGGTTCGCCAGGGAATGGATCCTGGAAAACCAGTGTGGCCGCCCCGTGTATCAGGCCCTGCTCCGACGAGGCGCGGAACATCCCATCGAACAGGTCGGCGAGCAGATCCGCGCCAATTTTCCGTGGCTGCCGAAGCGGAAGGCCGGATAAGCGCGGCATTTCGGCTAGGGATGGCCGGTGGCACAGGCGTCTCCGCCTGTGTCAGACTTGCGACAGGCAGGGACGCCTGTCGCCACCAGTTTCTCCTGCAGATTCAAGGGCCACCACCATCAAGCTTGACCTGCGGGCGGTCCGGCGATACGTTTTTCCCCCGTTTCAAACGATAAAGGAAAACATATGGCTAAGATTGATTTTGGCGGCGTCAAAGAGGAAGTCATTACGCGCAAGGAATTCCCGCTCGCGAAAGCGCACAAGGTCTTGAAGAACGAAGTGATCGCCGTGATCGGCTACGGCGTCCAAGGGCCGGCCCAGTCCCTCAACATGAAGGACAACGGGTTCAACGTGATCATCGGCCAGGCACCGGAGTTCAAGCGCGACTGGGACCGCGCCGTCAAGGACGGCTGGGTGCCCGGGAAAACCCTGTTCGACATCGAGACGGCGGTTCAGAAAGCGACCATCATCCAGTTGCTGGTGTCCGACGCCGCCCAGCGCTCCGTATGGCCGTCGATCAAGAAACACCTGAAGGCCGGCGATGCGATCTACTTCTCGCACGGGTTCTCCATCGTGTACAAGGATCAGACGGGCGTCATTCCGCCCAAGAATGTCGATGTGATCATGGTCGCGCCGAAAGGCTCCGGCCTGAATGTGCGCCGCAACTTCCTCTCCGGCGCAGGCATCAATTCCAGTTTCGCAGTCGGCCAGGATTACACGGGCCGCGCCGAGGAGCGCTGCCTGGCCATCGGCATCGCCATCGGCTCGGGTTACCTGTTCGCGACCACGTTCCAGCAGGAAGTCTTCAGCGACCTGACCGGCGAACGCGGCGTGCTGATGGGCTGTCTGGCGGGGGTCATGGAAGCGCAATATGACACGCTCCGCAAACACGGTCATTCGCCCAGCGAAGCGTTCAATGAAACCGTCGAGGAACTAACCCAGAGCCTGATCCGGCTGGTGGACGAGAACGGGATGGACTGGATGTACTCCAACTGTTCCGCCACGGCGCAACGCGGCGCGTTGGACTGGAAACCGCGATTCAAGAAAGCCGTCCAACCGCTGTTCGATCAGCTCTACAAATCGGTGAAATCCGGCAAGGAAACCGCCCGCGTCATCTCCGCGTGCAGCGGGAAGGATTATCAGCAACGGTTGGGCAAGGAACTGGCCGTCATCCGCGACTCCGAGATGTGGCGCGCCGGTGCCGCCGTTCGGGCGCTGCGCCCCACCGAAAAAGCCAGGATCATCACCAAAGGCACCAAAGGCGTCGGCGGCCGCAAAGGGTAATACTGCGGCGAATCAACTTACGGAACCAACTCGAACCGGCTGTGCTCCTTTTGAGGACAGCCGGTTTCATTTTCATTGAATCGGATCCCTGTAGCCGCACCCTTCATGGGTGCGTCCGCGCTGCTGGCACCAAGGAACGGAAGGCGCAGGCGTAAAGCCTGCGGCTACACGAATCGAACCAGAATTCCAAACAGAAGGTTTAGACCGTTGACCCAGGAAATCCGGTTGCGTTGAGCCGTCTCACTGCCGTATCTGTAGCGGCGGCCGTATGATACGTCGACGCGACCAGATCCGACTCAGCGTGCAGAAACTGGCCCTTCGCAAGAAGCGGGCAGTGTTCTCGATCATCTCCGTCGCGCTCGGGGTGCTCATCATCGTCGCGATCGATTCGCTCATCCACAACATCCGCGATCTGCTGATCAAAACCAATTTCACGGAAGACATCGATCAGGATGTGATCCAGGTCTCCGGGACCGGGAATCCGTACGCCTACGGCTCCAATTCCTGACCGAATCGACTTTTGAAACCATGCGGAGCTGGCCCGATGTCGAAGCCGCAAATCACCCCGTCCAGGTGCGAAACGTGAGCATTGACGCCTTCGTCAACCAGCGCAGGAACATCGACACCGGAATCCGGTTCGTCAAACGCATCGCCTATGCGTTCGGCGGCGTCATCTTCGCCATTGCCTGCGGCCTGCTCTGGAACACCATTTCGAGAATCGTGTCCGACAGCCGCGCCGACATCGGCCTATTTCGGGCATTGGGAGCGACCAAGCAGGATATCCGGCGGTTGTTTCTGAGCGAAGCGGCACTGCTCGGCCTGTTGGGAACGCTGACCGGGATGGTGCTGGGCTGGACCGTGGCGTTCTATATCAGCCGCTGGGTCATTCATGCCGTGCGTGGCGAAATCTCGGATCCCGAACAACTGGTTTTGTTACCCGACTCGGTCTTCTCGATCGACGTACGGTTCTGTTTGGAACTGCTCGTGATTGCCGCCGCCGTCTCCGTCCTCGCCGGATGGGTCCCTGCCAATCGCGCCGCCAAGGTTGACCCCATCAAGGCCCTGAAGCGGGAATGATGGTGTTGTCACATGGCCGCTTCCGCTCGCTCGGCGGTGCGGATACGGACCGCTTCTTCGACCGGAAGGACAAAAATCTTGCCGTCACCGATCTTGCCGGTGCGCGCCGACTTGACGATCGTTTGGAGCGCTTCGGCGAGCTTGTCGTCGGTCAGGACAATTTCGATTTTGATTTTCGGAAGGAAGTCCACGACGTACTCGCTGCCGCGGTAGATTTCGGTCTGACCTTTCTGTCGGCCGAAGCCTTTGACCTCGGTAACGGTCATGCCTTCGACGCCAATCTCGGCGAGGGCTTCCTTCACTTCCTCCAGTTTGAAAGGTTTGATGACGGCTTCAATCTTGTGCATGTTCCGTTCCCATTTCCGCCCACCGCGGCCGGCGTCATGCTCCCTTGCATGACGCCCGGCCCGCAATGGTACGTCGTTGATTTTTTCTAATACAGGTAGGCAACGCCTACGCCTATGGTGATCTGATCCTTCTTGCCATTGAACGCAGTGTCCGCTGCAGCACGGTCGTAACGGAATTCAGGCCGAATCTGCAGGTTGGCGATCGGCTTGATGTTCAGCGTCACGGTCTCGCCGTACAGCTCCTTGGGTGCGATGGTAAACGTGCCCGGCGACGTGATCGTATTGCCCGTGCCGCCCAATCCATCGACAAAAGGCGTTCTCACGCCGTTCTTGTCTTTGACGTAATCGGTACGCAGGGCAAGCTGTACTTTGTCGGTAATGTCATACGTGACCCACCCGCCTGCGCCGTACCAATCCGAGTTCGGAAAAATGGTCGGCGTGGTCGTGGACAGGTCCGCCTGCGGAGCATTGTCTTCATGGCCGTAGTCAAGCTGCAGCCAAACATTCAGCTTGTCGGTAAACAGTTTGTTGCGGTTGAACACGATGTCGGCGCCCGTGCGCCAATCATGATTGTCATGAGACTGCTCGGGGCCGCCGTAACCCAGCATGGAAAGGCTTGTCTTGTCGTCCGGGGTCCAGGTGACCCGGCCCATGAACGACTTGGCGGCGTTCACATCCGTGACCTGATCCCAGCCGTTGATCACGCAAAGATCCGTCTCCCATTTGTCATTCCACTTATAAGCGAGCAGCAAGCCGGTCTCCGTGGTGTTCTCCATGTAGATGAACTGATTGCCGATCGACCAGTTTGGATTGGAAACCTCTTCGACCACTTCCACTCCCATCATCGTCACGTGCTTGCCGAACAGAACGGTAAGGCCGTTGCCGATCGGAATATTGAACTTCACGTAGGCTTGCTCCAGGTCGAAGCTCTGTCCGCCAAACAGGCCTGTGGAATGAATCAACTCGGCGTCTTTGCCCGCAATCAGGTCGGCACGGAAGCCCACGTTCCAATTCGTGGAGCTGAAATCAACCGGTTTTTCCAGCGTGAGCTTGAACTTGTCTGGAATGAACGAGTTGTTGTTCGCATCGAACAGCCGGCCCGCAATCATCGGATTCGATCCACCCGAGGCGCCTCTGCTGATGTCGTAAAAGTACGATGCCGAGACAAACCCACTCAGGTTAACCTGATTGAGAAAGTCCAGGGTCGTGGGAGCCACGCTTGCCTGCATCACCGTCTGCGTGCTCACGCCCTCCAAATCCGACACCTTCTTCTCCAACGTTCGGATCTTGTCCATCATCTGATCCATCGTCATGGGCGCCGGCTGATTGGTGTCGTCAGCCCTTACGACCGCAACAGCGGTCAATAAAGCGGCCACGCATAAACCCGCCACCCTCACCTTGTTTGACTGCGTAGTCATGAGTCCTCCTGATGTGTTGTTGTAGGTTTTCTTTCTCGCCTCAGTACGACTGCTCCAAATGCTGCAAAACCTGACGGTCACTGCCTTCCTCAACGGTGAAACGGTGACCTGAGAATCGCATGGCGGCGCTGTTTGCAGCCCCCATGCCACCCTGAATGTATATTTATACAATCGATTGGATGGCAGTATTTTAGGACAAGATTATGGAATCACAATCCTCCTCATGGAAGCCGCTTGTTGGCCAGCATGGTCAAATCGCAACAGGCGGCCCCGTGAGCCATCAGGATTCCCCTTCCCATCCGTGTTTGGTTTCTGTAGTAATCTCCGAGCGAAAAATGGCCAGGTGCTTTTGAACTATGGATCCGGAACGTCGAACCTTCGTTAAACAGGTGAAGCGGTTGTTCGTTGGGAAAGCGCGCAAGGCGACCGAGCCGGAGGTGTTTCACAAGATCTCGCTGGTCGCGTTTCTGGCGTGGATCGGCCTCGGCGCCGACGGCATCTCCTCCTCCTGCTACGGCCCGCCGGAGGCGTTCAAGGCGCTCGGCTCGCATTCCCATCTGGCGATCCTGCTGGCGCTGATGACGGCACTGACAGTGTTCATCATCAGCGTCAGTTACATGCAGATCATCGAGCAGTTCCCGACCGGCGGCGGCGGTTACCTCGTGGCGAGCAAACTGTTGTCGCCCACCATCGGCGCGATCTCCGGCTGCGCACTGGTGGTGGATTACGTGCTGACCATCATCACGTCGATCGCCAGCGGGGCCGATGCGGTGTTCAGCTTGCTGCGACCGGAATGGTATCACTACAAGCTCCCGGTGGCGACGGCGGTGGTGATGGTGATGATTGTGCTGAACCTGCGCGGTGTGAAGGAGTCGGTCCTGCCCATCGTGCCCGTGTTTCTGCTGTTTCTGGCCACGCACGCCATCGCGATTGTGGCCGGACTCGTCACGCACTTCGGCAACCTGCCCACGCTGGCGCATGAGACGGCGGCAGATTTCCATAGTTCGCTCTCGCAGTTGGGCGCCTGGGGCATGGGCTTGCTGTTGTTGCACGCCTACAGCCTGGGTGGCGGCACGTATACCGGCATCGAAGCCGTGAGCAACGGCCTGCCGATTTTGCGCGAGCCTCGCGTGCAAACGGGCAAGCGAACCATGATCTACATGGCCGCGAGCCTGGCGTTTATCGCCGGCGGATTGTTTATCGCTTATCTGGTGTACGGAATGGGGCAGGTGCCCGAAGGCAGGACATTGAATGCGCTCCTGTTCGAGAAACTCACCAGCACCTGGCCCGGCGGAAAGGCGTTCGTGCTCGTCGCGCTGGTGTCGGAGGCGTTGATCCTGCTGGTGGCGGCACAGACCGGTTTCCTCGATGGCCCGCGCGTGCTGTCCAATATGGCCGTGGACGGCTGGATGCCCAGCCGGTTCGCGCTGCTCAGCGATCGTCTGGTCACGCAGAACGGCATCCTGCTGATGGGCGCCGGCTCGATGGTATTGCTGTGGGTTTCCCAGGGCAGGGTGGAATTCCTGCTGGTGTTGTACAGCATCAACGTCTTCCTGACGTTCTCCCTTTCACAGCTCGGCATGGTGAAACATTGGTTCGAAGTGCGGGCCACCGATCCGCGCTGGCTGCGCAACCTGCTCATCAATGGAATCGGCCTCCTGCTGACGGGCACGATCCTCATCGCCACCATCTGCCTGAAATTCAAGGAAGGCGGGTGGATGACCCTGGTGATCACGACCTCGCTCGTCGTGGTAACGATGCTGATCAAACGCCACTACAACAACGTGCGCAAACTCCTTCAACGGCTCGATGCCCTGCTCACGGAAAACCTGCCGACCATGCCCAGCAATGGACGGAGTACCGGTGCCCATGAAGCGCCCATCTTGACGGCGTCATCGGGCGAAAAGACGGCGATCGTTTTGGTCAAAGGATTCGGCGGCCTTGGGCTCCACACCACCTTCGGCATCCTCCGCACGTTTCGCGGGCACTTCAAGAATTTTGTGTTCATCGAGGCCGGCCTGATCGATGCCGGACAGTTCAAAGGCGTTGCCGAAATTGACCATCTGCAGAAAACCATCGAGAACGATCTCGAACGCTACGTCCAATTGATGCACTCCCACGGCTTCTATGCAGAAGGGCTGAGTTCGCTCGGAACAGAAGTCGTGGACGAGGTGGAAAAACTCGCCGTCCAGGTAACCGAACATTTCCCGAACAGCGTCGTGTTTACCGGTCAGCTTGTGTTCCCCCAGGAAACAATCTTTACCCGAATCCTCCACAACTACACCGCATTCGCCATCCAGAAACGCCTGTACTACCACGGCATCCCCGTCTTCGTCCTGCCGATCCGGGTCGAGGCGTAGCCGCCCGAATCTTTACGACGAATTGTTGGGCGGCCGCTCCGGTTGCCCGTCTGACAACAACGGCTCCGAAAACGTTCGGAGCCCTAAAAAGTTTCACCGGAGGGTGATAGTCATGAGCAGCATCGTGAAGATTCTGTCTTCTGTCTTCTTCCCGTCGCATCCGCCTTGACAGAACCGGCGGCATGAGGGGATTGTCTCATCCGTTGCGACGGCAAACCACGCCGAACCACGATGGATCAATCGCCTACAACACAAGCGGGGCCAACCGCTCCCCGGTCGGCGCTCCCCGGACGGCTGGCGGATGTTTACGCGGCACCGGGCGAGTTGTTCGACGAAGTCAAAGCCAGTCCGCGTTACCTCCTCAACTGGCTCGTGCCGGTCTTGCTCCTCTTCTTCGTCGGTTGGCTGGGAAATCGGATTACCCTCTCGCAAGCCGTCATCAAACAGCAATTGCGCGACTACGAGGAACAAGGAGTCCAGAGACTGGTCGACAAAGGCCGCATTCCTAAGAACGAGGCCGAAGCCGCCCAGGAATCGGGCCAGGCCAGCCTGAACGTCCGCATCGCGTCCGAACCACTGTACAACGCGCTCGCTGTCCCGCTCCTGTGGGCCGTGATCTTCTGGCTCATTGGGACCGTACCGTTGAAAGGCAATTTCACCTATTTGAAAGCCCTCGAAGTCGTCGGTCTGGCCAGCATGATCACCGTGCTCGGTTCCATCGTCCGAACGCTGCTCATTCTGATCACCGGCAACTTCTTCGCTTCGCCCAGCCTGATGCTGCTGGTCAGAGATTTTGATCCACAGAACACTCTCCACGCCGTTCTCGCCACCATCAACCTCATGACCTTCTGGGGGCTGGCCGTGAAAGCCATCGGCCTGTCGCGCCTGAGCGGTGCATCCTTCGGCAAGGCGGCATTCTGGGTCTTTCTGCTCTGGGGCGGGTGGACAACCCTGCTGATCCTCGTCACCGCCGGAGCCCGCATCGCCTACGGGGGATAGTCAAGAGCGGGTCGATGCTCCAATACTCCGCTACTCCAGTACTCCAATTCTCCCCCGTCCCGCCTACACCTTGCCCGGTTCGAGACCGAAGTAATTCTTCGCGTTGCCGTAGCAGATGTTGCGGACCATCGGGCCGAGCAGATTCATGTCGCGCGGCAGTTCGCCGTTCTCCACGTCGCGACCGAGAAGATCGCACAGGAGACGACGGAAGTATTCATGCCGCGAATAACTGAGAAAACAACGCGAGTCGGTCAACATGCCGACGAATCGGCTCAGCAGGCCGAGGTTGGACAACGCGTTGATCTGCCAGGTCATGGCTTCCTTCTGATCGAGAAACCACCAGCCGCTGCCGAACTGGATCTTGCCGGGCACCGTGCCGTCCTGGAAATTGCCAAGCATCGTCGCGAAGGCGTAGTTGTCGGCTGGATTCAGGTTGTACAGGATCGTTTTCGGGAGACGATTGGTCGAGTCGAGCCGGTCCAGATAACTCGCCAGCGCTTCCGCCTGCGGCCAGTCGCCGATCGAATCGAACCCAGTATCCGCGCCGAGCGTCCGCATCAGACGCGTGTTGTTGTTGCGCAAAGCGCCAAGGTGAAATTGCATGACCCAGCCGTGGGCGGCGTAGAGTTCGCCCAGAAACAACAGGAGGAAACTGCGGAACTTATCGGCTTCGGCCGCCGATACCCGCTTCCCACTGCGGGCATCGGCGAAAATTCGCGCGGCCTCGCTTTCGGTGCAATCGTCGGCATAAATCCGGTTCAAGCCGTGATCGGAGAGCCGGCAGCCCATCTCGTGAAAGGCACCCTGCCGTTTCCGCAGCGCGTCGAGAAAACCGCTCAAACTGCGACATTCCACGCCGCTGACCTGGCCAAGCTTGTCCACCCAGGCGTTGAATGCGGCCGGCTGATCAACGGTCAGCGCCTTGTCAGGACGGAATGCGGGGTAGACGCGCGTGACCAGCGGCTTGGTGTCATGCCCGTTTTTCCCCACGGTTTGTGATTGGCGAATCTTGCGGTGATGCTCCAACGAGTAGGTCGGATCATCCGTCGTGCAAACCACCGCCACCCGATTCTTTTCGAGGATGGTATGCACGGGCATTTTGGCCAGCCTGGCGTTGGCTGTATCCCAAATCTCTTGCGCGGTGGATTCGTCCAGAAGCTTGGTGATGCCGAAGAACCGTTTCAATTCGAGGTGGGTCCAGTGGTAGAGCGGATTGCGCAGCGTGTGCGGCACGGTGCGGGCAAAGGCGAGGAATTTATCCCAGTCGCTCGCGTCCCCCGTGCAGTATTTCTCGGACACGCCGTTGGATCGCATCGCGCGCCATTTGTAGTGGTCGCCGGCCAGCCAGACCTCGTACAGGTTGCGAAACGTCTTGTTGGCCGCGATCTGGTCCGTCGGCAGGTGACAATGGTAATCGAAAATCGGTTCGTGCTCGGCGTATTCGAAATACAGTTCCCGCGCCACGTCGCTGTGCAGCAGAAAATCATCGGTGAGAAACGTTTTCGTGCTGGTGGCACGGGGTGCAGGCCTTGACCTGGCGGTCTGTTTGCTCTTGGTGCGTTTCATGGCTGTCTCCTAAGAACCCCTATCGTAAATCTGAAATCCGAATAAGGAAACTCAAAACAAATCAGACAATCGAGAACAACAATTCGGTCTATGGAATCTCAACCGTGCCCTTATCCTTTGTTCAGCAGCGCCATGTGCTTCGAGAGATGCTTGTCGAGCAGTTCCGTATGCAGGTCGGAATGCTTGCGGAGTGACTCCAGAATCCGCGGCTTGAAACTCGGATGCGTGAGCACCGATCCGAATGTCACGTGCAACAACTGCCGTCCCGCGACCTCGTCGAGAAATTTCGGTTCGTCCTTCGTGCCGCTGTACTGCGGCAACGCGCGCACGTGCTCCATCGTGGTCGAAATGTGATAGCTGTTGCGGTCGGTGTCGAACCGTCCACGGGAGAACTCGACGATCTCGGCGAACAGTTTGGTGTCCGTCCGGGCGACGACCCGCAATGCTTCGAGATAACTCGTGCCGGCGGTCTTCACGTGCAGGGCATTGCCGCACACGCGCCCAATGATGGGATACACCGCGAATTTGTCCGAGCCGCTGTGGATGCTGATCTTGTACGGGCCGCAGAATCTGGCAATGGCCGCGTGCTCGCGCAACGAAGCCTCGAACTTCTTCAGGTCGCCTTTGTAATCAACGCCCTTCTCGAAATCACCGAGGAACCGCGGCGCAACGCTCACCACGTTCGGCACCTGGTGCCGTTTCAGTTCCATGCCGATAAAGAGATGTTCGAGCACGGTCGTTGGCTCGTCGGTCTCGTCCACGCTGACTTCGATCTCGAACGGGTGCGTGCCCATCGTCTTCGCGATGTGGCGGCCCATCATGCCGACGTGCTCGAGGGCGGCGCCGTACTTCACCGCGGCGTGCTCCAGGGCAGCCCGGTCAATTTGCACCGTCCGCAAACCCGGCACGTCGAACTTCTTGCCGACGTAAAGTGATTCCAGTTCCGCCGTCAGCTTGCCCTTGCCGACGTGCGCCGAAGGGTCGAGCGTGAAAAAACAAAAACCAGCGGGCCCGGTCCGATCGACTTGCTCGGGCAACTTCAAGTGATCGGCATCCGCGCCCCAAGGCTTGGTGTAGCCGAGTTCCGCCAACGCGGTCTGGGCAGCCTTGATTATTTCTGCGGGCGATCGCTGGGTACGCTCCATTTCGCGGATGGATTGTTGCGCGAAGATGGGCGCGAAATCGAATTTCTTCACGGCACTGAGATGACCGGGTGTCGCCAAACCAGTACGATCGCCAAATCCGAAAGATTTCTTCAGTCCAAGGGGAACAGCGTGGGTTACATTCATGACACACGCCATCCTAAGCGACGCGCCGTCTCCTGCCAATTCTAATCCTTCGCCCGCAGTCGATCCGTGTCACGCCTCATCCATCAGAGTGATTTGTTCCGCTAGCTTTCTGACAGCAGCGGCATGTGCAGGTTTTGCGCAGAGACGGCGCCTATTTCTGGCCGTAATAAGCTTTGGGTCCGTGTTTGCGCAGGAAATGCTTGTCGAGCAAAACCTTCTGCATCGGCTCGATGGTTGGATTGATCCGCAACGTCTCGCTGGCCAGCCGCGCCAGATGTTCGAGCACGATCGCGTTCTCCACCGCGTTCTCCACCGTCGCACCCCAGGCGAACGGCGCGTGACTCGCCACCAACACCCCGGGGAACTCCAGCGGATCAACATTCTTAAACCGCTGCACGATCACATGCCCGGTGTTGGCCTCGTACTCGGCCTTGATCTCCTCGGCCGTCAACAGCCGCGTGCACGGCACGGCCCCATGGAAATAGTCCGCGTGCGTCGTCCCCAGCGCCGGAATGTCGATGCACGCCTGCGCCCAAGCGGTCGCGTACAGGCTATGCGTGTGCACCACCCCGCCAATGCACTTGAACGCGCGATACAGGATCAGGTGCGTGGCCGTATCAGAACTTGGCTTAAAATCTCCTTCGACAACCTTGCCCGTGGCCAGCGATACCACCACCATGTGCTCGGGTTTCATCCCCTCGTACGGGACGCCCGACGGCTTGATAACCACGGCATCGCTCGCATGGTCAACACCGCTGACGTTGCCCCAGGTCTGAATGACGAGGCCCTCCCGAACCAACTTCAGATTCGCTTCGCAAACTCGCTGTTTCAGTTCTTCAAGCATAGATATCGATTGTTCAGAGTTTCGCCGCGTGGGGGCACGCGGCCTACACTGCTGTAGGCCCGCTGCCCTCAGCGGGCGGTCGTTAGCGTTTGTTTATTTCCTTATTCGTGTCCGGACTTCCAGCAGTTTCTTCATCACATCGTGCAAATTACCGTTCCAATCCGCCGTCCCGAAAGCATCATGCAGCCTGCGGTACAGCGGGTAAAGCTCGCGATAGACTGCGTGCGCAGACGGATTCGGTGCGAACACCTGTTTCTTCACGCCGGTCATTATTTTCTGGGCATCCCCATAGCTCTTGTGCGCACCGGCCACCACCGCCCCGGCAATCGCCGCCCCCAACGCGCACGTCTGGGCGGAACGGGACACTTTCATCGGACGGCCCGTCACGTCGGCATAGATCTGCATGACCAGCGGATTCTTCTCCGCAATGCCGCCGCAGTTGACAATCAGACCTACCTTCACCCCGTATTCCTCGAATCGATTGATGATCGTCAGCGCGCCGAACGCCGTCGCCTCGATCAGCGCGCGGTAAATCTCCGCGGGCGTTGTGTACAGCGTCTGACCGAGCAGCAATCCCGTTAGCCGCTGGTCCACCAGGATGGTGCGATTGCCATTGTTCCAGTCCAGTGCCAGCAGCCCCGATTCGCCGGGCTTGAGTCTGGCTGCACCCTTTGTCAACGCCTCGTGGCCTCCCGCCTTCGCGCCGCCGGGCTGAAGGTAATTCACAAACCAATTGAAAATGTCGCCTACCGCCGACTGACCCGCTTCGAGCCCGTAAAAACCCGGCAGGATGCTCCCGTTGACAATGCCGCACAGACCCGGAATGTCCGCCAAGAGTTCACCGACCGGCGCCACCATCATGTCGCACGTGCTCGTGCCGATGATCTTGACCAGTGTGCCGGGCGCAATCCCAGCCCCCACACCGCCGAGATGCGCATCGAACGCACCGACCGCCACCGGCGTGCCCGCACGCAACCCCGTCCGCTTCGCCCAGTCGCCCGTCAAACCTCCCACCGCCCGGTCAATCGTGTGCGCCTTCGGACGGAGCCGGGTACGTAGTTCGCCCAGCTTCGGGTGCAACGAGCCGAGAAACCCGGCATCGGGATAACCACCCCAATCGTCGTTGTACATCGCCTTGTGACCAGCCGCGCAAACGCCGACGGTAAGTTTGTCGGGCGATTCCGTGCCCGTGAGCATCGCGGGAATCCAGTCGGCGCACTCCACCCACGTGTGCGCCGCATCGAACACGGCCGCGTCGGTTCGCAGGCAATGGAGAATCTTGCTGAAAAACCATTCGCTGGAATACGTTCCGCCGCACTTGGCCAGATACTGCGGTCGCATCTGCCGCGCACGTTCGGTGATCTCCGCCGCTTCGGCAACGCCGGTGTGGTCTTTCCACAACCAGGCCATGGCATTCGGGTTCTTCGCAAACCGTTTGTCGAACGCCAGCGCCTGTCCACCGCGATCCACGGGAATCGGCGTGCTGCCGGTGGTGTCCACGCCAATGCCGACCACCTGCTCCGGCTTGAACCCTTTCACCACGCGCTTCGCCTGCGCCAATGCCTTCTGGATGGTGACCTCGGCGCCTTTGATGTAATCGCCGGGATATTGCCGCGCCAGGTTCGGATCACGCGACAGAATCACCCCGTGCGTCCCGTGCGCGTACTCCCAAACCGCCGTGCCCACCTCGCGTCCGTCGCTCACATCCACAATCAGGCAACGTACCGAGTTGGTTCCGTAGTCCAATCCAATGGAGTATTTGGCGCTCATTTGAAGTCTCCTCGGTAGTGTCTCAGTTTCAAAACTGTAGCGGCGGTCTATGACCGCCGACCACTAAGAATACATACTCCCACGGCGCTCACAGAGCGCCGCTACAACAAATTGACGCACTACCGTCTCCTCTCCAGTCCAACGGGTTGTCACTCCGAAAGCTTTCGGCGGCAAACTCAGAATGCCGAAAACGGCGAATCTGCAATCGACTTGGATTCTAACAGCCAACGACCACCTTCACAACATCGTCCTTGTATGCCGCGTTCAGCGCAAACGCCTCCGCTGCGCGTTTCAGGGGAAAACGATGGGTGATAAGGCCGTGAACGTCCACCTTCCCCTGCTCGACCAGTTGAATCGCCCGCGGATACGAATGTTTCATGCGGCGGCTGAAAACGACCGTCAACCCTTTCCGCCGCGCCGTGGAATGTTTGAACGCGCAACGGTCTTCCGACGGAATCCCGACCAGCACCACGCGTCCGCCGGGACGCGCAAGCTCCACGGCTTGCGCGATGGCGTCCCCACCCCACGCGGCCTCGATCGCCACATCGACTTCCAAGTCTTTTCGGAGGGCCACGCTTCCGCGTGGTCTCGTTGCGCCGATGGACGCGACGGAGCGCGTCCCTCCGAACGGGATCGCACCCAGACGCTCAGCCGCTGCACGACGCCACGCCCGTGGCTCTGACACGTAGATCTCCCCGGCCCCGGCCAACTTGACGGCTTGAATCAACAGAAGTCCGATCGGCCCAGCCCCAAGAACCGCTACACGGTCGCCGGCTCGAATCTTAGCCAGATGGGCCGCGTGCAACGCCACACCGAGCGGTTCGAGCAGGGCAGCCGCTTCGTCGTCGATCGAATCCGGCACCGGAAAACAACTCCGGGCCGGTACGTGCATGAACTCGCACAGGCTGCCGGAATCGGGAAACAATCCACAAAAGTGCATACGGCGACAGAGATTGGGATGCCCCTGTTCGCAAAGATCGCACCGGTGACACGGTTGCGCCGGGTCAACCGCCACACGCATGCCTGTCCGCAGCGATTGCCCGTTGCCATCCAGGGCGTCGGCTCCGAAGGCTTCAACCACGCCCGCGAATTCGTGACCGAGGATCAGGGGCGCTTTGAGAACGGTGTCGCCAATCCGTCCATCCTGATAGGTATGCAGGTCGCTGCCGCAGATGCCGGTCGCAGTCATCCGCAGCAACACCTCCCCCGGCCCCGGCGGCCCCGGATGGGCGACCTTTTCCACACGGATGTCGCGCGGACCGTGAAGACGAGCGGCGAGGATTTGATTCATATGTGGTAGGGCGCGACCGCCGGGCGCGCCGTGTTTTTGTTCGGGGATTCGGACGGCCCGGCGGTCCGTCCCTACCCACGGCTTCCTCACATCCGTCCCAGACCCGGAGCCAGATGGTAATACAGTTCGTTGTTGCGGAGCTGTTGCTTGAAGGAGCGCAGTTCTGTGTGCTTGTCGATCACCGCCAATTCCAGGCCCGCGATCTCGGCGAAATCTTCCAAGTGCTCCGTTGTAACGGCGTAGCTGAACCCGGTATGATGCGCTCCGCCCGCGTGGATCCACGCGGCGCAGGCGGTCTTGAAGTCGGGCCGGCATTTCCATATGGCGCGGGCCACCGGCAGCTTCGGCAGTGGCTTCGGAGGTTTGACCACGTCCACTTCATTGACAATCAACCGGAAGCGGTTGCCGAGGTCGATCATCGAGGCATTGATCGCCGGTCCAGCAGGCGTGTTGAACACGAGGCGCACCGGGTCTTCCTTGCCGCCGATGCCGAGCGGATGAATCTCCAACGACGGCGTTCCGTCGGCGATCGATTCGCAAACTTCGAGCATGTGCGCCCCGAGAACCAGATGTCCATCGGGCTCGAGATGATAGGTGTAATCCTCCATGAACGACGTGCCGCCCTTGAGACCGTCGGCCATGACCTTCATCGCCCGGAGCAGCGCGCAGGTCTTCCAGTCGCCTTCCGCGCCGAAGCCGTAGCCTTCCGCCATCAACCGCTGAGCGGCAAGACCGGGCAGTTGTTTCAGGCCGTGCAGGTCCTCGAACGTGGTCGTGAACCCTTTGAAGTCGCCCGCCTTCAGAAAAGCGCGCAACCCGAGCTCGATGCGGGCGCCGTCCCGGAGCGATTCGTGGCGCGTACCGGCTTTGTGGAGTTCCTTCGCCACGCTGTAGCGTTGCTCGTACTCGTCGCACAACCGGTCCACGGCTTTCTCGCCGATATCGTTGACGCATTTGACCAGATCGCCGACGCCGTAGCCGTTGACGGCATAACCCAGGTTCGCTTCGGCAGCGACCTTGTCGCCCTCGGTCACGGCCACCTGTCGCATGTTGTCGCCGAACCGGCAGAACTTCGCGCCCTGCCAATCGTGCCAGGCTCGCGCTGCGCGCATCCAGGCGGCGACACGTTCCTGAACCTCGGGATCAGACCAGTGGCCCACCACGACCTTGCGATTCAGGCGCAAGCGGGTGTGCAGGAACCCGGCCTCGCGATCGCCGTGGGCGGCCTGGTTGAGGTTCATGAAATCCATGTCGATCTCGCCCCAAGGCAGATCGCGATTGAATTGCGTATGCAGATGGCAGAAAGGCTTTCTCAGGGCCGACAGACCGCCAATCCACATTTTGGAGGGCGAGAACGTATGCATCCAGAGGATCAGGCCCGCGCACTTGGGCGCGTGATTGGCTTCCAGACAGAGCTGGCGGATTTCGTCCGGCGTGGTGAGCACGGGCTTGAAAACGACTTTCAGCGGCAGCCGCCCCGCGCCGTTCAGTTCCTCCACGATTTTGCGCGAGTTTGCGGCCACCTTCTTCAGCGCCACCTCACCGTAAAGGTGCTGACTCCCGGTGATATACCAGACTTCAAGAGCATCGAGGTTCTTCATAAATCGATTCCTGTTTAAATAAACTCGTTGATGAGATTCTCAAGATATTCCTGCCGTCCACTCACGTTGGCGTCGATTTCGCCCTTCTTCAGCAGGTAAGCTTCCAAATCCTTGAATCCGGCCTTCCCCTTTTCGATGTCCGCCCCGATGCCGGCATCCCAACTCGCGTAACGCTGCTTCACAAACCCGGCCAGGCGTCCATCCTTGCGGATCGCAGCCGCGATTTTCAAACCGCGGGCAAAGGCATCCATGCCGCCGATGTGGGCGTAAAACAAATCGACCGGCTCGAAGCTTTCGCGGCGCACCTTGGCGTCGAAATTCAGTCCGCCCGAGGTGAACCCGCCCATGGCCAACACCTCAAGCATGATCTGGGTGGTCAGATAAAGATCCGTCGGGAACTGGTCGGTGTCCCAGCCCAGTTGCGGGTCGCCGACATTGGCGTCGATGGAACCGAGCGCGCCCGCCGCCGCCGCGACGCGCAGGTCGTGCTGCATGGTGTGGCCCGCCAGCGTCGCGTGGTTGGTTTCGATGTTCAATTTGAAATGGTCGAGCAGGTCGTACTCGCGGAGGAAATTCAGACAGGCCGCCGCGTCGGAATCGTATTGATGCTTCGTCGGCTCCATGGGTTTGGGTTCGATGTAGAACTGCCCTTTGAACCCGATCTTCTTCTTGTAATCCACCGCCAGATGCAGAAACCGTCCGAGATGATCGAGTTCCCGTTTCATGTCGGTGTTGAGCAGCGTCGAGTACCCTTCCCGGCCGCCCCAAAATACGTAACCGGCTCCGCCGAGTTCGTGGGTCACTTCCATCGCTTTCTTCACCTGGGCAGCCGCGAACGCGAACACGTCGGCATTGCAGCTCGTCGCGGCGCCGTGCGCGTACCGCGGATTCGAAAAGAGATTCGCCGTGCCCCACAACAACCTGATCCCCGTGCGCTTCTGTTCTTCCCGGAGAACCTTGACCACGGCGTCGAGATTGCGGTTCGTTTCGGCCAACGTTTTGCCCTCGGGCGCAACATCTCGATCGTGGAAACAATAAAACGGTGCCCCGAGTTTTTCGATGAATTCGAACGCCACCCGTACCCGGCGCTGGGCGTTTTCGATGGAATCGGTCCCGTCGTCCCACGGACGGATCGCCGTGCCGGTGCCAAACGGGTCGGACATCTGGTTCCGCATCGTGTGCCAGTAGGCAACCGCAAACCGCAGATGCTCCTTCATCGGCTTGCCATCGATCTTCTCGGTGGCGTTGTACTGCTTGAACGCCAGCGGATTCTTCGATTTTAGGCCTTCGTACGGGACGGTCGAAATGCCGGGAAAAGCGCTTTTCTTCATGATTTGTTGGCAATGTTATAGGGTTTTCAACCGCGCCGCGCAAGCTTCAGCGCGCGGGGTGGCCTAGTGGGTTGGTGGCGCATGCGTCCTTGCTTGCGCCAACGTCGCTCCGGCGACGTTGTGTTGTCCCCCTCGGACTGAAGCCTGCGGCTGCGCAAGCAGAGACGCTTGCGCCACCTGGCAGCAACGCCCTGCGCCGGATGCGCCCACCGATTTCAATTCAAATTCCACGACGGCACCCGTACAATCCTCGCCCAACAGGAGAACCATGGCGCGCCTATTCCTCGGACTCGATTCCAGCACGCAAAGCCTTTCCGCGATCGTCATCGACCTCGATGCGCGAAAGATCGCCTATGAAACCTCGCTGAAGTTCGACCAAACCCTCCCGCATTACCGAACGCAGAACGGCACGTTGCGCGACCAAGACCCGCTCGTTGTGCATTCCCCTCCTTTGATGTGGGCGGAGGCGCTCGATGTGCTGTTCGGGCAGATGAAGGACGATGGCGTGCCGCTCCGGGAAATCCTCGCCGTCAGCGGTAGCGGACAGCAACACGGATCGGTTTACCTCAACGATCACGCCGCGGATGCCCTGGACAATCTCAATCCCGCAAAAAGCCTCGTGGACAATCTCTCTGACATGTTCGCGCGGGCCACTTCCCCGATCTGGATGGATTCTTCTACGAGCGCCAAGTGCGCCGAAATCCGCAAGAAACTCGGGGGTATCAAGGCGACGGCGGAACTGACCGGTTCGGATACGTTCGAACGGTTCACCGGGCCACAGATCCGCAAGTTCTACAAGACCGAGCCGGAAAACTACCAGCGAACGGCGAGCATCGCGCTGGTGAGTTCTTTCATGGCTTCCATCGTCGCCGGCAAGATCGCACCAATCGATCACGGCGACGGCTCTGGCATGAACCTGATGGACATCCGAAAGAAGACGTGGGCTCCCGATGCGCTCAAGGCCACGGCGCCGCGCTTGAAGCGGAAGCTCCCGCCTCTCACTGAATCATCAAAGATCATTGGCCCTGTCAGTCCCTATTTCGTAAGGAAATACGGCCTCCATCCGAACGCTCAAGCGTTGGTTTGGTCGGGAGACAACCCGTGCAGCGTCATTGGCCTGGGGCTGATTCGAGAAGGCAGGGTCGCCATCAGCCTCGGCACCAGCGACACCTATTTTGGATTCATGAAACGCTGCCGCACGGATGCCCACGGCGAAGGCCACGTTTCCGTCGCTCCCACCGGGGATTACATGTCGCTGATTTGTTTCAAGAACGGATCGCTTGCCCGGGAGAAGATCCGCGACCAGTACGGTCTGGGTTGGAACGGTTTCAACAAAGCGCTTGCCAGTACTCCGCCTGGCAACAACGGTAGGATTCTCCTCCCGTGGTTCGAACCCGAAATTGTCCCTCGCGTCAACAAGCCGGGCGTCCACCGGTTCGACCTCAACGAGCGCGATGCTGCCGCCAACTGCCGGGCCGTCGTCGAAGCGCAGATGATGTCCATGCAACTGCACTCGCGATGGATGAAAGTCGAACCGAAACGCATCCTCGCCACCGGCGGCGGTTCCACAAACACCTCGATCCTCCAAGTCATGGCCAATGTGATGAATTGCCCGGTCCTGCGGATCGAAGTAGCCAAAAGCGCCGCCCTCGGCGCCGCCTTACGCGCCGCGCACGGGTACCTGGTGGCACAGGCCTTGGGGACACAGGCCTCCGTGCCTGTGAAAGATGGGAAGAATCCAAGCAGAGATCCCGAAAGCTTTCGGGACGCCACCGATCTTTGGCAGCAAATCATCGCCGGTTTCATCGACCCCATCCCCAACAGTGAAATCAAACCCAACCCGAATACCGCCCGCATATACGACAAGTTGATCAAAAAGTACGCGAAGTGCGAGCGGGAGACGCTACGGAAAATGAAATGATGATCCCTCAACAGGATATTTCCTCGCTGCATTGAACAGCATGGATAGTTGTCCTAAACTTGTGGCTGCCGCATGAAAGAATTCCTAGTCTCCTTTGTCATTGTAAGCCCTTCGATGATTTTGGCCGAGATCTCGCGATGGATGGGTACCGCAGCGTGTTCAACTTCCATCGAAAAGGGATCGTTATGCTGGAATAAGTCTCGTTGGAAACAAACAATCTGGCGTCTGGAATCCACTGCCGGGAAACAGGCATCCCTGGCCGAACATCTTCAATCGCTCTTCCGTCTTTTACCCAGGAGGATTTTACAGAAAGCAGTCAAACTCGGAGATGGCCATCATGTTTACATCCGCATCGGTGTTTTATACGACACGCTCACATGTGGAATCGTAATCCCTTCGGAATTCATACGGCGAATTGGAAATCGAGGAATCGAGTTGGAATTATGCACGTATCCGACTTCGTTTACCAAAGCCCGCAAGACGCCACGACGCTCCAAAAAAGCCAACTCTCCAATCAAGGCGCTGGCTCAGAGTTGACGAAACCGCTGCGGGCCGTTGGTCGTGCGACGGCAAATTGCTGTCGTTCTCACCTGGCTGTCATTCCCCGTTCGCTGTCATCCTGAGCTCGCCGAAGGATCTCTGTCGTCTATCGTTTAGGGCCTTGTGAACACCTCGTAACAGGCATCACACAAGAGCTCAATCCGCCCAGCATTCTCCCAATAGGTGTAACCATCTTTGATGCTGAACCAGCAAACGGAGCAATGGTCGTGGTCCCACATGCCCTCTACCAGATCAAACTTCGAAGTGTCGTAAGGTTCACCATGATAATCCTTCCACATCCGATGGCCGTTCACCGGCTCTTTTGGGACCAGGGCAGGCCGCGAGGAAAAGGTACGCTGCTCGAATTGGCGGTCCCGAATCTCGGCGAATGCCTTGCGATAATGTTCGACGTCGCGAGAGATGGAATAGTCGCCAGACTTCATATGGTTCAAAGATTGAAGTGAGCGGCAGCTACCAATAGGTGGTTGATGCGGAGTACCTTCATGTTCGCAAGCCTAACTCGTCCTTATCCAGTCGACTGACTTGCCTCAATCATATGCTACGGAGGGGCGGAAGCAAGCGCCCAATCGAGGCTCACCATGGCGAAAACAGAGTGCGCAGCGGGCGGCCGGCACACCTTCATTCCACACGCTTTGCTCTCTGCGATAACTGAAAGCTTTCTGCCGAGTGGTGTTTCTCTCACGTTCACAATGCCGTCGCATTTTGTAGGGCAAGCGCTCCGCTTGCCATCCGCGTCCCCCGCCAACCGGAGCGGTTGGCCTACAACACAGATTGCGTAAAGGTATTGTTGTGCAATCCCTACTTCCTCTTCTTCGGCGGCGCGTGGATGGCATCGCCGTGAAGCGCATGAGCGGCTTCCATCCACACCTCGCTGAACGTCGGATGAGCGTGAATCGTATTGCCAAGCTCCGCTGCGGTCGATTCCGAACGGATGGCCGCCGTTGCTTCGGCGATCAGTTCGGTGGCGTGCGGACCCACTGCCGCCGCCCCCAGAAGTTGATCGGTCGCTTCATCGGCAATCCATTTAACGAATCCAACGGTTTCGTTGACCGCCATCGCGCGTCCCAAACCGCCAAAACGGAACTTGCCGGTCTTGATGGTGCGACCCTGTTTCTTCGCGTCTTGTTCGGTGATCCCCACCAGCGCGACTTCGGGGGATGTGAAAATGACGCCGGGCACGAGCGTGTCGTGTTTCTGCAACTCCCGCCCGCAGGCATTGGAGGCCGCAACGATGGCTTGCGCCGTCGCATAGTGCGCCAGTTGGGTCTTGCCGGTGACATCCCCGATGGCATAAATCGTGGCGACCTTCGTCCGACCGTATTCGTCGGCCTCGATGAATCCGCGCTCGCTGGTCTTCAATCCGGCATTCTCCAGCTTCAGGCCGTCCGTGACCGGTTTGCGTCCGACCGAGACCAACAGCAATTGTGCCTTGAGGGTTTCGTCGCCGCACTGGCCACGCACACCCTTGTCGTCGGCGGCAATCTTCTCCAGCGCCTTCCCCGTGAGCACGCGAATCCCAAGTTGCTGTTCCATGTGCCCGCGCACTTCGCGACGCACGTCGGGATCGAGCAGCAGGAGGATGTCTTCCAGCAATTCCACAATCGTCACCTTCACCCCGCACTGGGCCGCCATGCAGGCCAGTTCGCACCCGATGTAGCCGCCTCCGAGCACCAGCAGCGATTCCGGCAGTTTGTCGAGATCGAGGAACCCCCGACTCTCGACGATTCGCGGATGTTTGGGCAGAAAACCAGGGACAGCCGAAGTCGAACCCGTGGCGACGATGACCTTTTTTGCACCGATCTGTTGATTGGTGGCACAGGCCGCCGTGCCTGTGGCTGACTTGCCCGGCACAGGCAGAGACGCCTGTGCCACCGGGGCAATTTCAATCGTGTTGCGATCCTTGAAGGACGCCGTGCCGACGAATTGTTTGACGCCGTTGGCCGTGAGCAACTGCTTCACGCCGCCGCGCATTTTCTCGACCACCTGGTTTTTGTGGCCGATCATCACGGCGTAATCCAGCGACGCGCCTTTGACGGTGATGCCGAGCGCTTCTGCGTGGCGGATGTGCTGATAAAGATCAGCGGTGGCAATCAGGGCCTTGGTCGGGATGCAGCCCCAATTCAAACAGGTGCCGCCGAATTGTTCCCGTTCCACGATGGCGACCGACGCGCCGAGTTGCGCCGCGCGAATCGCCGCCGGATAACCGCCCGGCCCCGCCCCGATGACGACAATGTCAAATGATTCCATAATCTTACCTTTGTAGTCGCAGGCTTCAGCCTGCGTTCCCGTGCGCACCCGTAAAGGGTGCGGCTATCCCGCCAACCGCTTCCACAATTCCACATCTTCCAGCTTCGCCCGAATCGCATTCACAAACCGCGCGGCCATGGCGCCATCGATGATCCGGTGGTCGCTCGACAAGGTGATCTTCATGATCTGTCGAACCACGACCTTGTCGTCGCGCACCACGGGCTTCTTTCGGGTGCTCGACACGGCAAGGATCGCGCTTTCACCGGGGTTAATGATCGCCGTAAAGTCTTCCACGTCCAGCATGCCCATGTTGGAAATGGTGAACGTGCTCCCCGTCATCTCATCGGGCGTCAATTTGCCCGAGCGCGCCTTGTCGGCCAGCTCTTTCGCCCGCTGATTCAACTCCGCCAGCGACAGTTGGTCGGCGTCGCGAATGGCGGGCACGACCAGCCCCTGCTCCAGCGACACGGCCAGTCCGAGGTGCACCCGGCTGTGCCAGCGAACCGTCCTGCCATCGGTCGTGCTGTTCACATCGGGGAACTCCTTCAACGCCAGCACCACCGCCTCGGCAATGAAATCCGTGATCGTGTACGGCGCCCCCTGTTCCTTCAATTGCGACCGGAACCTCACCAGGTCCGTCATGTCCACTTCCACCGTGACATAGAAATGAGGCGAGGTCACCACGCTCTGCTGCAGCCGCTGAGCAATGACCTGACGCATCTTGCTCATCGTCTTCGGTCTCTCGGCAATCGCACGCTCGACATCGGCCACCGCGATGCGTCCACCGTCGCTCGGCGTGATGCCGAGCAGATCGATGCTCTGTTTGGCCGCCAACTCTTTGGCGGCCGGAGTGATCCGCAGCTTGTCGTACCCGCGCGCCTTGAGGTGGGCCACAATGTCGTTTTCCACGATCCGCCCCGACGGTCCGCTCCCCTTGATACTCGACGGATCGATTACCATTCGTTTCGCCAGTGCACGCGCACGAGGCGAAATACGGAAGACGGAAGGGGCCGATGTAGCCGCGCTTGTGACAGACGCTGGGGCTGTTGTAGGCCGCGTGACCTCACGCGGCGCGGGGGATGGCGCTTCGGCGGCTGGAACGGGAACGCCCGCTGAGGGCAGCGGGCCTACAACGGCAGACTTTGCCGCCGCTGCCGGCGCCGTTACCTGCGGAATCGCCTCGCCGGGATTGCCGAGGAATCCCACCGTGCTCTGGACCGGCACGTTGACGCCCGGCGGCACGGCGATTTTCAGCAGCGTGCCTTCCTCAAAGCTCTCGACTTCCATCACGGACTTGTCTGTCTCGACCGTGAACAGAATGTCGCCCTTGGCGACCTTGTCCCCTTCCTTCTTCCGCCACTCGACAATGGCGCTCTCCTCGGTCATCTGACCGAACTTCGGCATGATAATGGGTGTGGCCATGATCGTTCCGTTACAGAATCGCGTTGGCCGCGGCAATCAGGTCGTTGACGCTCGGCAGAAAGGCCGCTTCCAGGATGTGACTCTGCGGGGCAATGCCGTTCTTGGCGCCGACCCGTTTGACGGGCGCATCGAGGTAATCGAAGACCGCGTCCTGAATCGTGCTGGCGATTTCGCCGGTGTAACTGCCGATATGAATCGCCTGGCTGGCGACAACACACCGGCCCGTCTTCTGAACCGAACGTAGAACGGTGTCGATATCCAGCGGAACCAAACTCCTGAGATCGATCACCTCGCAGTTCACGCCCTTGTCGGCCTTGAGCTTGTCGGCCGCTTTGAGGCAATCGTGGACCACCGGGCCCCAAGCGACAAACGTCAGATCGCCGCCCTCCCGTTTCACGTCGGCCACGCCGAGAGGAACAAGGTACTCGCCTTCGGGCACCGGGCCCTTCATTCCGTACAACCCCTGCGACTCCACAAACATGACCGGATTGTTGTCGCGGATTGCGGACTTCAGCATCCCCTTGGCGTCGTAGGGATTCGACGGATAAACCACGTACAAGCCGGGGATGTGGCAGAACATGGATTCCAACGTCTGCGAATGCTGGCCGCCATACCCTTTACCGGCGCCTGCCGACACCCGGAGCACGAAGGGCACCTCGGTTTGCGCGCCGCTCATGTAATGCCATTTCGCCCCCTGGTTGCTGATCTGGTCGGAGCTCATCAGCGCGAAATCAAAATACATCAGCTCCATCACCGGCCGCAGGCCGATCATCGCCAGACCGATCCCGGTTCCGCAGATGCACGCCTCGGAGATCGGCGTGTTGAATACACGATCCCGTCCGAACGATTCCAGCAGACCCTTCGTCACCTTGAATGCGCCGCCGTAATCCGCCACGTCTTCGCCATAGAACAGCACCCGCCCATCGCGCTTCATTTCCTCGATCAGCGCCTCTTTGAGCGCATCCTTGTACGTGATCTCGCCGTTGACACGCTTGATCTCCGGCAGGGGTTGGAGGATCTCCACTTTGGCATACTCGGCGGGCACGGTCTCGGATTTTGTATCCGTGTACATGTACTTGATCACGTCCTCGGCGGCAGGATCCGCCGCTGCCACCGCGCGTTTGGCGGCGCGGGCATTGCGGTCGCGCACCCGTCCCTCGAGCGCGACGAGTTCTTTCGCGGAGAGAACCTTGTTCTCGAGCATCTGCTTCTTGAACGTTTCAACCGGGTCCACGGCTTTCCAGGCCGCCTCCTCTTCCTTGGTGCGGTATTCGTTGCGTGGATCGCTGAGCGAATGGCCCAGTAACGGTACGTGTCCACATCGAGCAACACCGGGCCCTGCCCCTTGCGGCAAAGATCGACCGCGCGCTGTGTGGCGTCGCGCACCGCGAGCGGGTCCATGCCGTTGACGATTTCGGCGTGCAGATTGTTGTTGGCGAATCCAGCCGCGCGCTGCGCGATTCGGTTGACCCCCATCACTTCGTCGTCGGTGCGATGGGTCATGCCGTAATGGTTGTTGATCACCAGGAAGATCATCGGCACGCCGTACTTGTGGTCGCCTGCCAGGTGATTGGTGAACTGCGCCTGGGACGCGAAGTTGAGCGATTCCAGCACCACGCCGTTGGCGTAGGCGCCGTCGCCCGCGAAACAACAGACCACCGCGTCTTTCTTCTGGTATCGCAGCCCGATCGCCGCCCCCGTGGCAATCGGCACGCCGCCGCCGACGATCGCATTGGATCCCAGATGGCCAACGGTGAAATCGGCAATGTGCATCGAGCCGCCGCGACCCCTGCAGTAGCCGTCCTCCTTGCCGAACAACTCGCAGATCATCCGATACACATGTTCTTCCAGCGCCGCCTCGAGCAATTCTCCACGCCCCGTTGCCTTGATGTTTGGCAAGCGCCCCTGCAACTGTTCGTCACTCATGCTCCGGATCGCCACGGTGCCTTTGGCGAGCGATTCGCCGTGCCCACGGTGCGTGCTGGTGATCTTGTCGGCCATCCGCAGTACGGAACAGGCACCCGCCGCCGTGCCTTCCTGGCCGACCGATACGTGCGTCGGGCCGCGGTAGTTGTAATCCCGAATCGGCTCATACGCGCCGGAACGAAGTTTGACGATCATCTCCTCCAGTTCACGGATCATCAGCATGTCTTCGAGGAGGTTGGTCGCTTCTTCCTTCGTGATCCGCTTCTTTGCCAGTTCCTGCTTGAGATCGCTCTTGTAGCGATAGGCGGCAATCTTGCCGCAATCGATCACATACGGCTCGAACTTGGGCCGCATATCGCTCAGGTAGGTGGTGGAGGCTTTCTTTGTCGGTTTTTCCAGTGCCTTCGTTGTCATGTTGCGTTTGTCTCTTGCTGGCGCAGATGCCCCTCCTGCGCGGGCTTCATGCCTTGACCAGCTTGATTCCTTTTTTGATCAGTTCCTTGGCGAAATCCTTGTCCAATTGCCTGTCGGTCACCAGGACGTGAACGTTCTCCAGTCGTCCCGCTCGCGCGAACGAGACCTTCCCCACCTTGCTGGAGTCGGCCAGCAGAATCACCTGCCGCGCCTGAACCATCACCAATTCCTTCGTGTACGCTTCGCTGGGATCCGTCGTCGTCAGCCCCGCCTTGAAGGAAAGGCCGATCGTCCCGAGGAACGCCTTGTCCAGATGCAGTTCCTGCAACAGCAGCCGCGTCAGCGGCCCGACCATCGTCTGGCTGAGACGGCGCAACTCGCCGCCGATCATGATCAGGCGCGGACCGCGCCCCGCCAGCTCATGGGCCGCCCGCAAGGAGTTGGTCACCACCGTGATGTTGGTCCGGTCCCGCAGCAGCCGGGCAAACTCCAGCACCGTGCTGCCCCCGTCGAGATAGATCGTGTCCCCATCGCCGACGAACTTCAACGCCGCCTCGGCGATCCCGTGCTTTTCGCGGGCGGCGATCGACGCCTTGTCATCGAACAACGGCTCGTCCAGCCGGCTCTCGATGCTGACCGCCCCGCCGTGCACTCGTTGAACGGCTCCCACGCTTTCCAACTGGTCAAGGTCGCGACGGACCGTTGCCGGCGAAACACCCAACTGCCGGCACAAATCCTCCACGCGAATCACGCCGCTCTGGCGGATCAACGCCCGCAACGTCTCCCAGCGCTTCGGCGCCAGTTCCTTTTGTTCGGGACTGGTCATGATTGATTTTGACAGAATATAGAGTGTTCATGCGCGAATGCAATCAAAATCATTCATACGGCTTTGACATCCGAAGGCCGACCCACAGGGAACACACCTTGACCTGGTAAATCGTGCTGGCAACAATCGCGGCGATTTCCTGCATCCTCTTCGACGAACGTTTCAGCGTGAATGCGGCTCCCGGCGACCAAGCCATCTTCTATAGCCCTTTCTTCAGGGTGCCGACCGTTCCCACACTCGGATACCTCATCCCCCCCTCGGACTCTGAGCTGCTCGTTCCCGGTCCCGTCTCATTTAAATGATACTAATTCAACAAACGATCGTTTGTGAAATTAGTAAGATCGCGTTTGCCAGACACTCCGTCTTTTGCTAAGCGAACACTGGTGAAAGCGAACTATGCAGTGGTCCTGGATCTCTTCTGCTGGGGAGTTGATGTCCTCTCCCGTCGCGACTGCGGACTGATTCTCGTCGGCTTACAGGTTTGTCCCGGCCAGGAGCGCGCAGACGAATTGTTGGGGCGATTGGAGCGCCAGCGATTGGTCCAGCGTAGGGGACGAGGCGCGCAGGCCCGGTTCGAGATCACGGCAAAGGGCAGGCACCGAGCAGCCCCCGCTGACCCGACGCAAAGCTGGGACCGGCCTTGGGATGGCAAATGGCGGGTGATTACCTATGACCTGCCCGAACAACGCCGCAAGGATCGTTTCCGCCTCTGGCAGGCGTTGCGAGACCGAAAACTCGGCCTGCTGCAACGCAGCGTGTGGATCTGGCCGCAACCTGTGAACTCGATCCTGCAAGAGCTCATCGCCGCACAAGGCATCCCGGAATGCTTCTGCGGGTTTGAAGCCGGACAACTATTCCTGTGCACCCATGAGGAGGTCGTGGCCACCGCATGGAACTTCGAAGAGATCACGCGCCGCCAGCGAATTCATCTCGATCATGTGGTGGCGAATCCTGACGGCATCCGAAAGGCCAGGGAGCTTTCCGCACTGGCGCACCTCACACGACTCGAAGCACGTGCGTATCAGGATGCCTTTTCGCTCGACCCGCTGTTGCCGCGGTCGCTCTGTCCCAGGAATTATCGGGGTTTCGCCGTGCAGCAGCGACATTTGGAATTCCGCGACGCGCTTCGCCGTCGGTTGCAGGAGCTGTCCCGTCGTTAGATTGGCCTGAATGCGATTCTACTGATTCCACAAACGATCGTTTGCGAGATTAGTAGAATCCGGAAAGAGGTGGGTGACGTGGTCAGGGGGAGAAACGGCGGACGACGACCTCAGACAGATCAACGTTCTCCGGCTGCTTCAAGAGGAAGATCACCATCTGGGCGACGTCGGCGGGGTCGATCAGGAGCTGGCCTTTCAAGCGTTCACCGAGATAGGTGCCTTTGATGAGGTCGGTATCGACACCGCCGGGACAGAGATTATAGACGTGGATATGGTGCGGCCTGGCTTCCATCGCCAGGCTGCGGGCGAACCCGAGCAAGCCGTGCTTGCTGGCGCAATAGGCGGATTGATTCAGATAACCTTGCATGCTCGACGTGCTCGCGATGTTGATGATCCGCCCCTGTTTGCGGGCGATCATGTGTGGCAGGACGGCGCGGCAGAGGAGGAACGGGGCCGAGAGATTCACGCGCATCACGCGATCCCAGTCGGAAACCGAAATCTCTGGGACGGGTTTTTCGAGGAAGATCCCGGCGTTGTTGATGAGACAATCCACAGCGCCCAGGTGCCTGAGCGCCTGAGTAACGACGGCAGGAATCCGCTGGAGATCGGACAGGTCGCATTTGATGAATTTCCCGCGAACATCCGCCGGCGGTTTCGTGCGAGAAACAAGTACCAGACGGACCCCTTCTTTGGCGAGCGCCCGGGCGATGGCAAGACCGATGCCGCGGCTGGCGCCGGTGACGATGGCGGTCTTGCCCTTGAGTGATGTCGACACGAAAACTAATTCATTTCCTGCCCGCCGGTCACGCTGAGGGCCACACCAGTGATGTAGCGGGCGGCGTCGGAGGCGAGAAAGACGAGGGTGTTGCAGACATCCTCGTAGGTGCAGCCCTTCTTCATCGGCACCTGGTTGGTGTAGGCCTGGCGAACATCGTCGATGGACTTGGCGCCGGGCACCTTTCCGGCCCGCAGATACTGGACGAAAAGGCCCGAATTGGGATCGGTCCACAGGGGCGAATCGAGCAGGTTGCCGGGACAGATGGCGTTGCAGCGAATCCCATGCTGCGCCATCTCCAGCGCCACGCTTTGCACGAGGCCGATCCCGCCAAACTTGGTGGCGGCATAAGCGGAGTTGGCGGCGCTGCCCTTCTTTCCCGACTTGGAATTGATCTGGATAATGACGCCGCCGCGCTGGGGCTTCATCACGCGGCAGGAGTGTTTCATGGTCAGGAAATTACCAAAGAGATTCACGTTCATCACCGCGCGCCATTTCTCGGCGTCGGCCTCGGCAATCGGCTCGGCGATGAGGATGGCGGCATTGGCAACCACAATGTCCACGCGGTGGAACATCTCGACGGTCTTGTCGAACAGCGCCTTGACCTGGGTCTCCTGGGTCACATCGATTTTCATCGCAGAGGCACGGCGGCCGGTGGATTTGCTGATTTCCGCGGCGGTGGCCTGCGCGGCTTCCTCCTTCATGTCGGCAATGACGACGTGGCAACCTTCGTTCGCGAGTCGCTGGCAGATGGCCTGTCCGAGTCCCTGGGCCCCGCCGGTGACGACGGCAATCCGATCGTGGAGTGTTGGAGTCATGGAAGATTGGGAGTTGGAGGCCGGTGCGACCTAACTCTGAAACTCCTTCTGTAGAGCTCTTTCAGCCTCAAGTGTCCAGTGCCCATCGCGGAGCGTCTTGGCGACTCCGCTGTGATCCTTGCCGATCTCGGTGAGCGCCGTGAGTTTCATGCCCCGGGCAAACGGATAGACGATGATCTTGCCGGGCATCAGGTTCTTCTCGACCGCCCGGATACCGTCAATGGCCCCGTCCAGGCCGGCAACGGCGGCAACGGAGAGATTCGTATCGAGTTTGCGCGCTTTGACCTTCGCCAGGACCGTTTTCATGTCGTCCAGCGTCGAGCCGCTGGTGCCGATGAAGTAACATTGTTTTTCGATGTAGGCATCCAGGTCGATTTCACCCGTCACATTGGCGGGTATCCCCGCGAAGATATTGATGATCGCCTTCGGCGCTGCGTCCCTGACGGCTTGCGCGACCAGCGCGGGCACGGGCGCCATGAGCACGACGTAGTTGAATTTTTCAGCGAGCTTGTCCTTCGACGGATTGTACGGGCGCAACGTGAGCTTGTTCTTTTCGGCCAGTGGCGCCGCCAGTTTCCGGAGTGAAACGAGCCGTTCATCACTGAGGTCGCCGGCAAAAACGGTGACGCCGCCCACGCCCTGACAGAGGTCGCGGATGACGTGCATGGTGCCCATCGGCCCGGCGGCGCCCACGATGTTGATCTTGTCGTTGGGGCGAATCTCCGCAGTCGCAGGAATCGCGGACAGCGCTGCGGCGGGATCGTTGCCCGTCGTGCCGACGACGCGGATGCCGCCGTAATGAACGCGGCCGATTTGCGATACAACCGGTTTGCCGAATTTGCCGCCGCCCTGACAGATGACGAACAAGCCGTTCGTGCCGACGTTGGCGAACAGTTTCTCAACAACGGCAGGATCGCTGCCGAAATAGATCACGTCGTCAAAAACTGCTTTCGGCTTGGCGGGAGCCTCGCCCTCCAGTTCCGTGATACGGGTGGGCTTGCCGTATTTCGCGAAGAAACCGCCAAGTTCGGACGCCTTCCTGCCCACGAGCAACAGGTGGCCATCGGTCTTGAGTTTCTGCCGCTGTTTCTCGACATAGGCGTCCTCGACGCACGCCCACGGCTCACAAAGCGCAATGGCGGAAGCGGACAGATCCTCGGGCGCGGGAATGAACATGGATTCGCCATCGGGCGCGGTGATCACCCGTTCGTCCACCAGCACGTACTCCTGCAGCGCGCCCTCGAAGTTGTAGCCGAACGCCGACGCGGAATTGGCGGTGGGCAACCAGCGGTAATCGGTTTGTACGAGGTACCGCTGGCCGACCTTGAATCTTTCCACTCCCGGGCCGACCTCAACAATGCGCACGACGGTCTCGTGACCGGGCACGGTGGGCTTTTCGCCGGGGACGTAGTGGGGCATTTCGCCGAGGATCTTTTTGTCGATTCCCGCCTTTACGTCCGATTTGCGGGCGTGACCGGAAAACTGCTTGAGCAATTTCAGGTCGGAGAAGCACAGGCCGCAGACTTCGACCTGACAAAGAACCTGATGCGGACCCGGTTTGAAAACCGGCTTGGACTCGTTGACCCGCAATTGATCGGGGCCGACCAATTGAACGGCGCGTTGTTGTTTCGGAATGGTAACAGGTGCCATGATTTCCTTTCAGCAAATTCTCGACAGTATCGTAGACGGAACAGCGTCGGCGGGCAAGTCGCGGAGACGATCTTCCTGGGAGGGTTGAAGATCGCGGCCCAGTTTGTCAAAGAATTCGTTCCTGGCGGGGACGGAGGAAAAGTGTTTGCGTGCCCAGGCGCTTGAATACCCGAGACCGGCTTGCCGTTGCAGCACCGAGTGGGCGTAAACGATATGGGCGCCCTTGAGGAATGCCGGGACGAACGGGCTCAGTTCCGGCGTCTCGAACGAATCCACGAACTTATTGCCCGGCGCATTCATTTCCGTACCGACGACGATTGGGAAGTGATGCTTTTCCGCCAACGCGACGACCTCCTGGAGGTTCTTCAGCTTCTGATCCTTCACGCCCGCCGTATAATTGCGGTCGGGGATGATGTTCAGGGCCGCCGCACCCGACGCCATCGCGACCTGAACCAGTTCTTCGACGGACTTCTCGCCGTCGGACGTGCCATCGAGCCACGTCAACGTCGGGATCGCACCGGCTTCCAGAACGAACCGGTTCATCTCGGCCATCAACGGAAAGGAGCCTTTGCCGGGCTGCACGTAACCGACGCCGCCGCGTTTCATCGTCTTGGCCCGGATCAATGCCTGTAACTTGCCGCTGTCAGACGGACAATCGCCGAGTTTCTCACGCCAGAATTTTTCCCGGGCCGACTTGTCCGGGAACTTCTGTACCGCCTTGCGTTCGTAAGCCTCGCAGATGTGGCGTTCCGTGGCGTTGCCATTCGGCGTCAACGGCAATACGTCCTTCTCAGAATCCAGTTCCACCGGTTGGAGGAATGCGTTGACCCTGGCCAGCAAATCCCGATTCCGTTCCCCGGCCTTCCGTCGCATACCGGCCAGGTATTCTGCCGCGTAACCCGTCAGTTTTGCCGAGGTAAATCCGACGCCCATGTGGTAGGCGATCCCGGGTTCGCCGGGCGAATTGATCACACGGCTGGCGAATTCAGGAACGAACACGCGGGACTCCAGGCTGACGCACGTCTTCAACCCCAGCAACTGTCCTGCTTCGAGGAACTCCTCCAGACCATCCAAGACATCAAAATCCACGATGCCAGCCGCAGCCAGGCCGGCCTTGCGCGCCAGCCAGGCGAACTTCGATGGCGAGTATCCATAAGCGTTGTAGGAAAAAAACGTGTGGCTGTGCAGGTTGAGAATGGGCCGGGGAGACGGGCACAGAGCGGGTGTCGCCCTGGCCAACTCGGACAGTTGACCCAGCGCGCGTCGTCGGACGCCCGGATCGAAATCATCCAGCGCCTGTTCCAATTGAGCGATATCGTGAGTTTGCATGGGAACCATTCAACTCGTCCAGTGAATGAGGGCGATTCTCGCAATAGCGCCCGAGCACGTCAAGTCCAAGCCGCCCCCGGTCGTGGCGGAGTCTGCTGCAGCGGCGCTCTGTGAGCGTCGAAAGCCAGCACGCAGAGGGAAACCTACGGGGCAACCACCGTCACGGGCAACCGCAGCCGAATGTCATCCGACGCTGCGCCCAGAAGAAGCTCGTAACCGCCAGGCTCGACGGTGTATTGCTTCCGAGCAGTATCCCAATAGCGAAATCTTTCCACCGAAATTTCCAGCGTAACCTTTCTCGTTTGTCCCTTCGGCACGTAGATGCGCTCGAACCCGCACAGCGCAAGCCTTGGCTGAGGCAAGGCGGATTTGCGGTGCCGGAAATAAACCTGCGTTACTTCATCCCCGTCGCGCGAGCCGGTGTTGACCAGATCGAAAGTGAGTTTCAGAGTGCCGTTCGGGCCGACTTTGGTTTTGTCCAGTTTGACACCGCGGTAGCCAAATTTCGTGTAACTCAGGCCGTGGCCGAAGGCAAAGAGCGGTCGTCCGCTGAAATACCGGTACGTGCGATTGCTCATGGAATAGTCCTCAAACGCGGGCAAATCATCCGTGGAACGGTAGAACGTGATCGGCAGGCGCCCGGCAGGATTTGTGTCGCCGAAAAGCACTTCCGCCACGGCGCGTCCACCGGCTTCACCAGGATACCAGACCTGCAAAACCGCGGGCAAAGTTTCCGCCACCCGCGGCATCGCAATGGCGCTGCCGCTGCAATTCACAAACACGACCGGCTTCCCGGTCGCCTGCAAGGCCTTGAGGAGCTGCAATTGCCCCGCCGGCAATTCGATGCGGGTGCGGTCGCCTCCCGAGAAACCGTCGTAATTCACCCGCATCTCCTCGCCCTCCAATTGCGGGCTGATGCCACCAACGTAAATGACCAAGTCGGCCGATCCCGCGGCCGCGACGGCGTTGGTGAGCGGCGGGAGATCCGACCCGTCCATGCCATTCGTACGACGCGCCAGCGGACAGCCCGGGTCGTACACCACGTCGATTTTCGGACCCGCGACACTTCTAATTCCTTCCAGAATCGTGACGGGATGCGAAGGCGTGCCGTTGTAGTTGCCCAGCAACACGGCGATCGAGTTGGCATTCGTGCCGATAACAGCGATGCGCTTGATCTTCGCACGGTCGATTGGCAGCAGACCGTTGTTTTTCATGAGAACAATGGATTCGCGAGCCACCCGCAGGGCTAATGCCGCATGCTGTGGAGTGTCGTTCTGCGTGATCGGAATTTGCGCGTAGGACACCTGGTTTGTCGGATCGAACAATCCCAGACGGAACCGGGCTTCGAACAGGCGACCGACCGCTGTGTCGATTTCCTGTTCCGAGATCAGCCTTTTTTTCACCGCGCGGGTCAGGCTGTTGTAATCCATGCCGCAACACAGATCACAACCCGCTTTCACCGCGCGCGCCGCTGCTTCTTCCGAAGTGCCGACGATTTTGTGATTGGCGTAGATGTCATAGATCGCCCCGCAATCCGAAACCACATGGCCGCCAAACCCCCACTGGTTGCGCAACAGGTCCGTCAACAAGAACGGGCTGGAACAGGCCGGTTCGCCGTCCACGCGGTTGTAGGCGCCCATCACCGCGCCGACGCGTCCTTCGCGCACGGCTGCCTCGAATTGCGGCAGGTAGGTTTCATACAGATCGCGCTCGGACGGCACGACGTTGAACCGATGCCGTTCAGGCTCGGGACCGCTGTGCACGGCGAAATGCTTCGCGCAGGCCATCGCCTTGACGTAGTTCGGGTCGTCTCCCTGCAACCCCCGGATGAAAGCCACTCCCAACCGGGCCGTCAGGAACGGATCTTCGCCGTAGGTCTCCTGGCCGCGGCCCCAGCGCGGATCGCGAAAGATGTTGATGTTCGGCGTCCAAAACGTCAGGCCGTAATACCTCGCGCTGTCGCCATCGTGAGTGCGCACATATTCATTGTGTTTGGCCCGGGCTTCAGTGGCGATGACGTCCGCAACCTCCTGCAGCAAGGGGGCGTCCCACGTGGCCGCCATCCCGATGGCCTGGGGAAAAACGGTAGCAATGCCGGCCCGGCCCACGCCGTGGAGGCATTCACTCCAGTAATTGTAGGACGGCACCCCGAGACGGGGAATCGACGGAGCATCGTTCCGCATCTGTTGCGCCTTCTCCGCGAGCGACAGCCGACGCACGAGATCGGTCACGCGCGACGGAACGGGTTGGGCGGCATCCTTCCAGATTGCTGGCCCTGCCACCACGGGTGGCTCCAACACCCCGGCGGCCTCGGCGCCGATCAGATCCGCCGCACGCAACGAGATCATGGATTGGCCCGCCGCATCCCTGATTTCGAACGTGTTTAGTTTCGCAGCGCCAGTTCGTCCCCGAAAGGTTACTGTGAGCGGCCCGCGCAACGCGTCGCCCGGATGTTCGACTTCGCCGGTCACGAAATACACCCTGCCCGCGCCGCCCGCGACGACGAAGATATCGAGATTGCTGGCCAGCATCTGTTCGCCACAGGCGATGTCAAACTCGCGCTGTCCGGCCTTCAGAAAATCGACCTCTGCCAGCCCCACCCGAACGGTGTACCGGCCTGATGGAAGATTGGGCGCCGACACGGTGAAGTTCGTCCCCTGGATTTCTTCGCGGAACGCTTCCTCGCCGCGGCGTGGCGCGCCTTCAATCGCCAGGCTTTCGTGTCCCCGAGCGTGGGCGAACTGGCCGCTGACCACGATTTTCCTGTCGCAGGCAACGCAGACTTCTTCGTCGCCATGCGCGATGCCGCTGGAGAGCCAAGAGCTCAGCACCAAGAGAATGCACCAAACCAGTGACCCTTGAGACCGACAGTTGCAAAACTCGAAGTCCGCAGAATTTCGTGCCGTGAGATCTGTTGGGGCGCGGAGCAGTGCTCCGCGCTCCGGCGCGAAGTCGGCAGCCTTTGGACGGAGTGCCGTAGCCAGTGCCTCTTTCATCGCACCACGCGGGCGCTGCCGCCGCCCGCGACTTTCTCGACTTCCTTGAGAGTCGCCATGGAGGTGTCGCCCGGTGTGGTCATCGCCAGGGCGCCGTGCGCGGCACCGTAATCGACCGCCTTTTGCGGATCGCCGGTTTTCATCAAACCGTACACGAGCCCGCTGGCGAAACTGTCGCCGCCGCCGACGCGGTCGAGGATTTCCAGAGCCGGATACTTGCGGCTCTCATAAAACTTCCCGTCCATCCAACAGATGGCGCTCCAGTCGTTCTTCGTTGCCGTGATGACGGACCGCAGCGTGGTGGCCACCACCTTGAAATTCCTGTACTCGGACACGGCCTTCGCGATCATCTTCTTGAAAGCCTCGGTCTGGATGTTGGTGATATGGGGATCGAGACCCTCAACCTCGAAACCGAGGGAGGCGGTGAAATCTTCCTCGTTGCCGATCATCACATCCACGTATTTGGCAATCTCGCGGTTGACCTCCCGGGCTTTGGCCTGGCCGCCGATGCTCTTCCAGAGCGACGCGCGATAATTCAGATCGTAGCTGACAATCGTGCCGTGTTTGCTCGCTGCTTTGACGGCTTCGATGGTCAGCGCGGCGGTGGATTCGCTCAGCCCGGCGAAGATGCCGCCCGTGTGCAGCCAACGGACTCCAAGTTCGCCGAAGATCCTGTCCCAGTTGAAATCACCGGGCTTGAGCTGGCTGGCGGCTGTGTGACCGCGGTCGGACGTGCCCACCGCACCGCGGATCCCGAATCCGCGCTCGGTGAAATTCAGTCCGTTGCGGACGGTGCGACCGATGCCGTCGTCGGGACGCCACAAGACAAAGTCCGTGGCGACGCCGCCCTGCAGGATGAAATCCTCGATCAGATGACCGACTTCGTTGTCCACGAACGCGGTGCAGACCGCGGTCTTCAAACCGAAACACTTTCGCAACCCGCGCGCGACGTTGTACTCGCCACCGCCTTCCCAGGCCTTGAACTCCCGCGTGGTCCGGATCCGTCCTTCGCCCGGATCGAGCCTCAGCATGATCTCTCCCAGTGAAATTTCGTCGTAGACGTACTTATCTCGTAACTTCAGTGGCATGGTTGTTCTCTCCCAGAAAGTTGTGGAGGAGTTGTAACCACGAACGAGACGAAACACACGAAAAAACTGAAGCCCGTTCCGGCTTGAGCCGGACGCCACAACGTGTACAATCACGTCCTCGTGGGGATACACGTCACAGTTCTCGGAAGTGGCAGCGCGGGGAATTGCACGCTGATTGAAACGGAAGCGACGGCGATTCTGGTAGATGCCGGCTTGAGCAGCCGCCAAATCGTCGAACGACTCCGGCTGATCGACCGAAACCTTGACCAGGTGGACGCCATCCTCCTCACCCACGAACACAGCGATCACACGGGCGCCCTCGATGTGCTGAACAAGCAACGACCGTTTCCCGTGTACGCCAATCGCCTGACCGCGGAAGCTGTGCTGAACAATCCGCAGTGCAACGGACTCAAACGGATCTCGTGGCGACTCTTCTCGACCGGCTCGCCTTTCGAAATTGGGGATTTTACCATCGAATCGTTCAGCGTTCCGCATGACGCGCAGGACCCGGTCGGGTTCACGATCCATCACGGCGAACTCTCGGTGGGTGTGTTGACCGATCTGGGACACGTGACGAAACTGGCCCTGGAACGCGTGCGCAGCGTGTCGGCCCTCGTGCTCGAAGCGAACCATGACGTCAAGTTGTTGCAGGAAGACACGGCCAGACCGTGGGCGACCAAACAGCGGATCATGGGCCGCCATGGCCACCTCAGCAACGATACCGCGGCCACGTTGGCGGGCGAGATTGCGGGCGACCGGTTGCGGCACATCTTTCTTGCGCACCTGAGCCGCGACTGCAACCGGCCCGACCTTGCCCACCAGGTCGTCAGCCACACTTTGCGGCAGGCCGGCGCAACGCACGTCTCCGTGGCCGTCTCCAGTCAGCAGAAACCGACGAATACCTTCAGCTTGTGATCGTCGCGAGGCTCGCCCTCCAATGGATCCAGGCCATCAGACGAAGCCTCACCCATGAACGTGCGACTCCAGATGTTGGTCGCAGTATTCCCGGCCGTCCGAACAGTCGGTACAGACGCGAAACTCCCTCCGCGGCATGTCGCGCTCCGTCGCCCCACAGGTCGCGCACTGATGGAATGGCTTGGCCGCTTGATCGCGTTGAAATTCTCGGACTCCGCCTCGAAATGCCCGTTGACGCCCTCCGCGCCGCAGGCGCTCGCGCAGCGAGAACTGGTAGGCGCCGCCGGCCTCATACGCCAACATCTGCTGCTCGCTTGCGGACTGCCAGAAAATGAATAACGGAAAAACAAGCAGCCAGAAATCCTGTATATAAACCGCGAACACCGCCCCTGCGGCCGCGATTACCCAGCTCACCCGCACCGCAATCCGCGTCGCCGTCTCGGCGCTCATCCAATGCCAGAGAGTGTCCCGCAGCATCCGACCGCCGTCCATCGGAAACGCGGGAATCAGATTGAACAGCAGCAGCCAGCGGTTCAGCATCTTAAGGTTCACGACGAATGCGTAAACGATTGCGAAAGGGTGACTCCAGGGAATACCCCAGGAGACCACCGCCATGTGCATCAGGATCGCCACGCCCCCGAAGAACATCCAGAGCACCAGGGTCACAAAGGGTCCCGCCACGGTGGTGATCAAGTGCGCCGTCGGACTCCACGCCGGCCGCACGAAGGCGAGTCCGCCCAAAGGCCACAGCAAGATATCGTTCGCCTCTCCATCACACCAACGCGCCGCCAGAGCATGCCCGAACTCGTGCAGCAGGATGCAGAAATACAAGGCCGCCACAAACGCCAGACCGAAGATCAGGTCGCCAGATTTCGTGGCCTGCCAGTAAGCATAAATCAGAAACGTAAAGTGGAGCCGGACATTGATGCCGAACCATCGCCCCACAGGAATGCCCGTGTTGAAGAAATCCATGTTCCCGCCACCTTCGCACAAGCCGCGAATCGTGTCACGCCGAACCGGACGATCAACCGCTTAAACCTGATCTCTGCGACGAATTGTAGGGCGACCGCTCCGGTTGCCGATCCAATGACGACGGCTCCGAAAGCGTTCGGAGCCCTACAAAGCTTCGTCGGAGGGTCGCGCTTCCGCGCGACTGTCGTTGGGGATGTCCCAAAGGGTGGCCGCGCAGAAGCGCGGCCCTCCGACGTAACGAATCATCCTGGCTTCAGTTCAGCCGTAAGCGCCGCGAGAAACTTCCGGTTCTCCTCCGTCAATCCCACCGTCACACGGACCCACTCCGGCATCTTGTAGCCGCGCATCGGACGCACGATCACACCGCGCCGCTGGAGGCCCTTGAACACCTTGTCTCCGTCCCCCACCCTGACGAGGATGAAATTGGCGCAGCTCGGCACGAACTCCAGCTTGAGCCGATGGAACTCTTTCTCCAGATAAGCCAGCCCGCGCCGCGTCATGGCCTTCGTCCGCCGGATATGCGCCGTATCGCCGACCGCCGCCAGCGCGCCCGCCAGCGCCACGGCGTTGACGTTGAACGGTTGTCGCACCTTCTGCATCAGCGCGATGCAGTCCTTCTGCGCGACGCCGTACCCGATCCGCAGCCCGGCCAGCCCGACGATCTTTGAAAACGTGCGGAGCAACACCACCTTCGCACCTGGCGAAGCCGCTTCTCCTGTAGTCGCACCCTTTACGGGTGCGCCAACTGCCCACTCGATCGACGGAGGCGGATCATCCAGGAACTCGATGTAGGCCTCATCCAGCGCGCAAATCACATGCGACGGCAGGCTCCGGATGAACGAATCGAGTTCGGCGTTGGTCACTCGCGTGCCGGTCGGATTGTTCGGGTTGGCAACGAAGACCAGTTTGGTCTTGTCGGTAATCGCCTCGCGCATGGCCTTCAAATCGTGGGTGTGCCCCTTGAAAGGCACTTCAATGCACCGCGCCTGGAACATCTTCGCCATGATGCTGTAGATCACAAACGCCCGGTCGCCTGCGACAATCTCATCGCCCGGCGCCACGAACGCATGATACAGAAATTCGATGATCTCGTTCGATCCCGAACCGAGAATGATGTTCTCCATCTCGACGCCTGTTTCTTGCCCACCGAAGCCTCGGCGAAGGCGGGTCGCCAGTGCCTGCCGCAGATAAAACCCGCCGCCGTCCGGATACAAGTGTGCCGTCGTCAGCGCCTTGCGCATTGCCGCAACCGCCTTCGGCGAAGGCCCCAAGGCGTTTTCGTTGGACGCCAGCTTGATAATGGACTGCGGTTTCAGCCCCATTTCCCGCGCGACCTCCTCAATCGGCCGCCCCGGTTCGTACACCGGCACATCGCACACGTACTTGTTGGCAAGAGATTGGAAAGTCATGACGACAGTGTGGCAAAGTCAGGAAGGGGGGTCAAACGGGAAACGCACGCCTACGACTTTGTTCCGCAGAATTTCTCGGCATATTCAGGAAATACCGACAGGAATGCCTCACCCAAACGATACCGGTCGTCGGATTGTAGCATTGCGAACGCGAGCACCACGTAGGCCAGCGGAGTGACGACCTTGGCGTCAGGTTGCTCCTGTTGGATGGCGATCAAGAGCGTTTGCAGCGACTCGGGCTGAATGAATGATCTTCCTTTGATTTCGTGACAGCAGCCAGCGACCCGCTCACCCAACTTTGGATTCGTCGTGGTGAACCATTGCCAGATGGCATTGTCGAGGTACGTCGCACGGTCGGCCTCGCTCAGCCGCTGCAGGATGGCCCGCGCGGCCGGGGTGTTGAACAGGCTGAGCAACAGCTCCTGCAACTTTTCCGGATTGAGGGCAAACGGAACCACCGGCTTGCCGGGCCAGGCGGTCTTCTTACAAAACTTCTTGATGCCATGCCGGAGACTCTCCTCGGCATAGAACGCCGCCAGCAACTCCGCGCTGTTGAGCAAAGGACACAGCGGCCCGTCGAGGTTGAATGGGTATGCGGGCGCGGTCTGTAAGAGGATGCTCATCGCCGCCGGTTATCACACTTGCAGGCACGATTGGCAAGAGGGATTCGGGGAAGATTGCGTACGAGCCTTGAGAATCGACAAAACGCCCGTGCCCGGCGACGCGATGGATACACCTTCATCGCATGAGCACACAAATCGCTTCAGCAGCATTGATAACAAAGGCACATCTCGGACTATGGGCTTGGCTAGCTACCCATTCACATTCGGGTAACTTCCCAAGATCTTCACAAACATGGTGTGTTTGGCCAGTTCGGCCAGGGCTTTCTTCACCTTCGCGTCGTCGCAGTGGCCGTTCACGTCCACGAAGAAATAGTATTCCCACGCCTTCTTCTTGCTGGGACGCGATTCGATCTTGGTCATGTTGATCTTGAATTTCTTGAATGACGCGATGGTGTCGTGGAGCGCGCCGACCCGGTCCTGCACGGAATACATGAGCGAAGTCTTGTCGTTGCCGGTCCGCGGCGGGTACTTGCGGCCTATGACCAGGAACCGCGTCACGTTCTCGCTGGAGTCCTGGATGTTGTCGTCCAGAATGGTGAGTCCGTACATCTCGGCCGCCAACGCGCCGGCCAGGGCGCCGGTGTCGGGTTCGGCTTTCGCCAGTTGCGCGGCGCGGGTGCTGCTCGAGGTCTCGATGATTTCGACGCGCGGCAGGTTGGTCTGCAACCATTGCCGGCATTGCGCCAGCACCTGCGGAATTGAGTAGAGCCGTTTGATCTGATCGCGGGAACAGAGCGCCATGAGATTGTGGCGGATCGGCAACACGATCTGGGCGCAAATCTTCAGTTCGCTGTCCACGAACATGTCGTACGTGTGCGTGACCGCGCCCTCGGTCGAGTTCTCAATCGGCACCACGCCGTAATCGGCCCGTCCCTTCGCGACCTCGGTGAATACGTCCGAGATGCCCGGCAACGGCTCGTACTTCAGGCTCGACCCGAATTTCTTGATCACCGCCATGTGCGAGTAGGTCGCTTCCGGACCGAGGTAGGCAATCACGAGCGGTTTCTCCAACGCCAGCGCGCTGGACATCACTTCCCGGTAAATCGCCCGAAGCGATTCCGCCGGCAGCGGTCCCCCGCTCTTTTCGGTCACGCGGCGCAGCACCGCTTCCTCGCGGTCGGGCGCGTAGATCTCGCCGCCCGCCTCGTGTTTGAGCTTGCCGATTTCAAGCACCAACCTGGTGCGATCGTTGAGCAATCGCACGAGACGGGTGTCGATCTCGTCAATCTTGTTGCGCAGGGGTTGTAGCTTGTCCTTCATTCTGATCTTCTGGTGGCACAGGCGTCCCTGCCTGTGTTCCTTCCGTTTTCTCCTCCGCGGTCTTCAGCGCGGCCGCCTGCAGTCTCAGTTCCGCCGCTTTCGGCATGTCGTCCAGGCTCGGCAATCCAAAATGTTCGAGGAACCGCTGCGTCGTGCCGTACAGCAACGGTTTGCCGGGCACATCGCTTCGTCCGACAATCGTGATCAAATCCCGCTCCAGCAAGGTCTTGATCACGCCGTCCACCTCCACTCCGCGAATCGCCGCGATATCCGCGCGAGCGATCGGTTGACGCAACGCGATGATCGACAGCGTTTCCAGAGAGGGCTGCGACAGCCGATGCGGTCGCGCTTCGTCGATCAACTGTTTCAGCCAGGGCGCGAATTCAGCGCGACTGACCAGCCGCCAGCCGCCCGCGATCTCCACGATCTGAAAGCTCCGCTGCTGGGTATCGTATTCGACCTTCAATTCCTCCAACACCGCCGCGATCTGCGCCTCGCGCACGTTGCGGAACGGCTCCGTCATGCCAGGGTTCTCCTCATCGATCGCCTCGGCGAAAATAGCGCGGATGTCTTTGGTGGACAGCGGACGCTCCGTCGAAAACAGCAGCGCCTCCAGAATGTTTTTCAGTTCCAATGTCATGCTATTGCCAAATTCTTCCTTCTGATCAAGGCGAAAAACCTCTGTCTTTCTTGGGAGAGATCCTTCGCTCCGCTCAGGATGACCTGACGGCGTCAGGTCACTTTGATCACCCGAATCTCCCCAAACGCCGTTTCCTGCGCGACTTTCAGGCGTTTCAATCGTATCAATTCCAACAATGCCAGAAAGGTCACGACGATCTCGGTCCGTGATGTCGCCAGGGCAAACAGATCACTGAATATCATCTCTGTTCGGTCGCGCAAAGTATAAAGGATTTCCTCGATTTTGTCGCTGACCGTGAATCGTTCCTCGATGATCTCCCGGAAATCGTCCCGCGAGCTGGCTTTCTTCAACACCTCGTTGAACGCGTTGATCAAATCGAAGATGCTGACCTCCGCCAGCGGCGGCTCGGCCTGTGCAGCCACCTCGACCTCGCCCGATCGCCGCGGAAAAATCTTGGACTGTTCCTCTTCGCGGCGGCCCAGTTGAAGCGCTGCGTCCTTGAATTTCTTGTACTCGACGAGTTGTCGGATCAGTTCCCAGCGCGGGTCCTCGCCTTCTTCCTCCTCCGAATCGATGATCTGCTGGTCCACGGGCAGCAACATCCGGCTCTTGATGTACATCAGCGTCGCCGCCATCACCAGAAACTCACCCGCCACGTCGAGATTGAGCATCTGCATCAACGTCAGATACTCCATGTACTGGTTCGTGATCCGCTCGATCGGAATGTCGTAGATGTCCACCTCCTCCTTCTTGATGAGGTAGAGCAACAGATCCAGCGGCCCCTCGAACACCTCCAGCTTTACTTTGTAGTCGGATTCCATTCAGAGAATCTTTTCGTTCGCCTCGATGTGCAGCAAATCGTCCACCATCTCCCGCCGCGAGAACATCGTCACCGAACCGTCTTCCTCCAGCATCAACTGCGGCGCGCGCCCCAGGGAATTGTAGTTCGAACTCATCGCGTATCCGTATGCACCCGCGTCGTGCAACAACAACAGATCGCCCGCGTGCGGCACCGGCAACGTGCGCGGCACCAACAACCCGTCGTCATCGCGCGTAAACACGTCCCCCGATTCGCACAATGGCCCCGCCACGACCACGTTGGCGGTCCCCTCGCGCTCGTCCCGTCCCGCAAGGCTGATCCGATGATACGATCCGTACATCCAGGGCCGAATCAGGTCGGTGAAACCCGCATCCACCATCACGAACGTTTCGCCTTTGCCTTTCTCGTTCGTCTGCGTCCGCTTCACATCCGACACCCGGGTGACCAGCGTCACCGATGGCGCTACCACGTACCGGCCCGGTTCAATCTCGAGTCGTACGTCGCGTCCGGCCGCTTTGCAGATTCTGGCATGCGATTCCTCCAGCAGCTCACGAAAAAGTTCCAGCGACGGCTCGTTGTTCGGATCGCGGTAGTTGTGCGGAATCCCGCCGCCGAGGCTGACCGCAGTGACTCTCGAAAACTTCGGGAGCAACCCCGCAAACTCCGATGCCAGCCGCTTGAAGTTGTCCAGCAACTCCTGGAATTTCGGTCCGCTGCCGATGTGCGCGTGCAGCATCACGACGGTCATGCCCAGCTTCTCCGCCTGGGCGGCCACGTCGCCGATGTCACTGAACCAAATCCCGTGCTTCGAGCTCGGACCGCCGGTATCGCAGGTGTTAACGTGACCGTGTCCGAATCCCGGGTTGATCCGCAGCGAAATCGGCCCTGTATATCCTGCCGCCTGCAGCTCCCCTAACATGCCCGGCGAGCCCAGATTCGGCATCACACCGTTCTCCCGTAGTACGGCGATCGCGCCATCCCGAAACACGTCACTCGTATACAGAATCGAAGAACCGGGGAAACCCGCTCGATGCGCCCGCACCACTTCGTTGCCGGACACCGCATCGATCCAGAGGCCATTGGCCAGCATCTCCTTCAGGATCCTCGTCGCGGGCCACGCCTTCATGGCATAGCGCGCCTGCAGTCCCTTGCCGCTGGTGAGCTTTCGGATGTTCGCGATCCGCCGGTGCAACACCGCCGCGTCGCAAATCCAAAACGGCGTGCCGACTTTCCCGGCCAGACGCTGAAGCACAGCCGTGTTCATCGCAATCCCACTGCTTCTCTCACTTTGTGCATGGTTTCACTCGCCACCGCATTGGCGCGCTCCGCGCCTTTGCGCAAGGTCTCCTGAACGTAGTCGAGATTCTTCACCAATTCTTCCCGTCGCTTGCGATACGGAGCGAAATAATCCATCAAAGCCGCGAACAATTCCTTCTTCGCCTCGCCATAGCCGTACCCGCCGGCGGCCAACCGGGCCTCCAATTCACGCGCCTTCTCCGGTGCGATGACCAACCGGTAAAGCTGCAGCGGAATGTTCTTGTCGAGGTCCTTTTTCGGCGCTTCGACCGGTTGCGAGTCGGTGACGATGCTCATGACCTTCTTACGGGCCGCCTTCTCGTCGCCGAAAATCTCGATGGTGTTGTTGTAACTCTTCGACATTTTGCGACCGTCGATGCCTGGCAGCGTGGCGACATCGGGACGGATGTCGGGCTCGGGAATGACGAACGTCTCGCCGTACTGGCGGTTGAACGCGCCGGCGATATCGCGCGTCATTTCGACGTGCTGCTTCTGGTCTCTGCCCACGGGCACCCGCTCGCCCTGGACGATGAGAATATCAGCGGCCATCAACACCGGATAGGTAAACAATCCCGCGTTCGGCTTCAGTCCCTGCCCGGTCTTGTCCTTGTAACTGTGCGCGTTCTCCAGCATGGGCACGGGAGTAACGTTCGCAAGCATCCAGGTCAACTCCGTCACCTGGGGCACGTCGCTTTGCCGGTAAAACACCGTGCGACTCGGATCGAGTCCGCAGGCCAGAAAATCCAGCGCCACATCGAGGACGTTCCGGCGCAGTTCGGCCGGATCGGTGATGGAAGTCAACGCGTGATAGTCCGCGATGAAATAGAACGCCTCGCCCTTCTGCGCCAATTCCAGCGCGGGATGCATCATCCCGAAGTAGTTTCCGATATGGAGCTTGCCGCTCGGCTGTATGCCCGAAAGGATCCTCATGGCCCGTGCAAGATACGAAACGCCTGCGGACTCAGCGAGGAAAAAATCAGCGCGGCAAACCGAAGGGGCGCATCTTGGCACTACCACCGAATTGTAGCCGCGAGCGTGCTCGCAGCCTTCCAGATTGCGGCTGAGAACGGTCCACCGCAAGCAGGCTCGCGGCTACAAGGGCCATCGTTCGTTGGTGGCGGTATCTAGAGGCGCCCAAACCGAAGTCTGAACCACAGAGACACAGAGATTTCAGAGGCCCAACAAGGCGACCAAGGGCAAGGTCCACCACTCATTTGCCCAACGATTCCAGCAGCTTTTTGATCTCTGTCAGCTTGCCTTCCGGCTTCGTCGCTGTCAATCGCGGGAACTTGCCGCTGACCTGAAATAGCTGGCCGCGCTGGCTGAGCATGATTTTGTCTTCGCGGGTTTCGACCGTGTCCACGTGGGCGTTGGCGGCGAGGACCCTTACTTCGGCGCATTGCAGCAGCAGTTTCACTTCGCGCGGCAGTTTGCCATAGCGATCGCGAAAGTCGCCCCGCAAGAGTTCCACCTCCGCAATCTCGGAGACTTGCGCGATCTTGCGGTAGGCCTGGATGCGGAGACGAGTGTCCGTGATGTACGACACCGGGATGCGGGCGAGAGTGTCGGCCATGGCTTCTGTGGGAGGGGCATTTTGCTTCGCATGTCTCGCGGACTCGGCTCTGCCCCGATTCCCGGTCGCGACAAGAATGTCGCTCCCACGAGCAGATTGTTTGGTGGAAGTGAGGAAATCCAGCTTCAGGGTCACCTGCAGGCGGTGCCTGGGTTTTTCGCCTTTGAGGCGGGCGACGCTTTCCTTGAGCAACTGGCAATAGAGATCGAATCCGATGGCGGTGATGTGACCGCTTTGTTCGGATCCGAGGATGTTGCCCGCCCCGCGAATCTCCAGGTCGCGCATGGCGATCTTGAATCCGCTGCCGAGCGACGAATACTGTTTGATGGCGCTGATGCGTTTGCGCGCGGTTTGCACGAGGTGGATATGGCGCGGCAACAGGATATACGCGTAGGCCTGATGTTTCCAGCGTCCGACCCGGCCGCGAAGCTGGTAGAGATCGCTGAGGCCGAACCGATCGGCCCGGTCGATGATGATGGTGTTGGCGTTCGGGATGTCGAGCCCGCTTTCAATGATGGTCGTGCACACCAGCACATCAATCTGCCCTTTGACGAATCGGTGCATGACATCTTCCAGTTCCTGCTCGCTCATCTGACCGTGGCCGATGTCGATGCGAATTCTGGATTCTGGATTCTGGATTCTGGATTCTGGATGGTCGAACAGCCTCCTCAGCCGGTCCGCCACCGCGTCGATACTCTGGACCCGGTTGTGCAGGAAATACACCTGGCCTCCGCGGTTGAGTTCGCGTTGGATCGATTGCTTGATGAGGCGCTCGTCGTACGGCGCGATGACGGTTTCGACGGGCATCCGGTCCTGGGGCGGCGTTTCGATGGTGCTCATGTCGCGCGCGCCGGTCAGCGCCAGATACAGCGTGCGCGGGATCGGCGTGGCGGACAGGGTGAGCACGTCCACGAGCTTGCGCAATTGTTTGAACCGTTCCTTGTGCAGCACCCCGAACCGTTGTTCCTCGTCGATGACGACCAGCCCGAGGTTTTTGAACTGGATGTCTGTCGACAACAGCCGGTGGGTGCCGATGACGATGTCCACGCCGCCCTCGCCCAGCAGCTTCACGACCTTCTTCTGTTCGCGTGCCGTGCGGAACCGCGAGAGCATTTCGACCGTGATCGGAAACCCCGCCATCCGTTCGCGGAACGTGTTCCAGTGTTGTTCTGCGAGCACGGTGGTCGGACAAAGCACGGCGACCTGCATGCCGTTCATGACCGCCTTGAAGGCCGCGCGGATGGCGACTTCGGTCTTGCCGTAGCCCACGTCGCCGCAGATGAGGCGATCCATCGGCTTGCGCGATTCCATGTCCCGCTTCATTTCCTCGATCGCAGTGAGCTGATCCACCGTTTCGTCGTAGGGGAACGCCGCCTCGAATTCGCGTTGCCACGGCGTGTCGGGCGCAAAAGCGTGGCCTTCGAGCGACGCGCGCGCGGCCTGGATCTCCAGCAACTCGGCCGCCAGATCCATGATGGCGCGTTCGGCGGTCAACTTCTGCCGTTGCCACAACGCGCCACCGAGTTGGTGCAATTTCGGAAGGCGCCGGCCCGCGCCGATGTATTTGCTGACCAGATGAGCCTGATCGACCGGCACGTAGAGCCGCGCTTCGTCGGCATACTCGATGGCGAGGACTTCCTGGTGCTGTTTTTGTGGGAGGGGCATTCCTGTCCCGATCCCCGGTCGCGACAAGAATGTCGCTCCCACATGTACCTCGATTGTCTTCAACCCGAGATATTTTCCGATCCCGTGTTGGGCGTGCACGACGAAATCGCCCTCCTGCAATTCCGCCCAGTCGGCCGGTTGCGCCATTAGGTGAAACTTGCGGCGCGGCCGTGCGACCTTGTAGCGTCCGAAGATTTCGGCATCCGTGACGACGACGAGCCTGGCATCGGGCCAGAGAAAGCCGCGGGACAGCGTGGAGCGTGAAGCGTGGAGCGTGGAGGGCAATGACTTGAACTGTTCCCGCCAGAGTTCCTCAAAGCGTTGTTGTTCGCCGTCGGTGCTACAGAGGACGTGGAGCGAATAGCCCTCGTCTATCCAACGCTGCATCTGATCGAAGAACGCGCGGCGCATTTCTTCGGCTACTTCGGGCTCGGGAGAGCGCGTATCCAAGGGACGAAATGCGTCGAGCGACGTGAGGCGAAGGTTGAGAGGGCCGTCCAGGTCTGCTGATGACACAGGCAGGGACGCCTGTGCCACCAAAGCTTCCGTTGCGATCGCCTCGGAGAGGTGGATCTGCTGAAGGCTGCTCGCGAGTGTTTTGTCCCATGATTCGAGAAAGGGATCGCCGTCCGGGATCTGGCGTGTGTAACTGCCGGCGGCTTCGTCAAGGCGCTCAGGCTCGTCCAAGACGACCAAGGTGTTCGGTGGCAGCAACTCGAGGAGAGGAGAGGCCGTCTGCCCGGGCATGCGCTTGAGCAGACCGAGTTCGCCCGCGGGCGTCACCGAGAGCGCAGCGAGCTTGTCTCGCGATTTCTGCGTGATCGGATCGAACGAGCGGATGGACTCGATCTCGTCACCGGCAAACTCGACACGAACCGGGTCGTCGCGGTCGAGCGGGAAGAAATCCACGATCCCGCCGCGATGAGCCATGTCACCTCGTTCACCGACCTGATGTTGAGGACTGTAGCCGCGCTCGTGAAGCGCGGACACGAGTGCATCCAATTCGAGCGTCTGTCCCAGCGAAAGCGGCAAACGGAGAGCGGAAAGCGCCGAAGCGGAGAACGTGCGCTGCATCAGGGATTGGACGGAAGCAATGATCGTTGGACGTTGAACGTTGAGCGCCCGCTCGCGTGTCGTGTACGGAGTTGAACGTTGAGCGTTGAGGAGTGTTGTTAGCACCTTCAGCCGGTCGGCTATCGTATCGACATGCGGCAATATGTCTTCGTGGGGCAACGTTTCCCAGGCGGGATAGAAGAGAGCGTCGGACAGGAAAGTCTGCAGATCATTGAAGAAGTTTTCCTGTGACTTGAGACCGTCGGTAACGACCAGCACGGGGCGATTGGAGATTTTGGATAACAGAGAAACAATGAATGGTTTGGCGGCATCGGCCAGGGAATTCAGGCGCAAAAACTCCCCTGTATCGAGTCTCCGTTTGACGAGAGGTATCAACGGAGACCCCAGCGCGACCTCGAACAGGTTGTCCTTACTCACAGTGTAGTAGCCGCCGTCTCGGCGGCCCGTACGCCCAAGTTGCGCCCGGGACGGGCGCTACTACACCAGCAACAGGGAAGACTCTAGCATCCGATTGCCGGCAACGCAACGGGCAGGTGCGCGAAACTCGACTGTGCGACTTGCGAAGCTTGTGCTTGATGAGGCGGGCTTGTTCGGTGACCCATGCACGCCGTTAACACTGCGTTGTCTTAGCGTCCGGACGTTTCGCTACAAATTCAACCGCTTCACATTTTCCAGCACGTGATCGGCCGATTTCTTCAACTGCCCGAGTTCGTCGGCGCCCAACTTCAACTCGATGATCTTCTCGACGCCGTTCTTGCCGAGCACGCACGGCACGCCCACGAACATGTCTTTGACGCCGTATTGGCCGGCGCACCAGGCGGCGCAGGGGAGCACCCGTTTCTCATCATTCAAGATGGATTGCACCATCTCGACGACCGAGGACGACGGGGCGTAGTAGGCCGAGCCGGTCTTGAGCAGGCCGACGATTTCAGCGCCGCCGTTGCGGGTGCGGGTGACCAGCGCGTCGAGTTTGTCTTTCGGGAGCAAATCTTCCACCTTGATACCGCCGACGGTGGCGTAACGGACGAGCGGGACCATGTCGTCGCCGTGACCGCCCAGCACCATGGCATCCACATCGCGCATGGAGACGCCAAGTTCCATCGCGATGAAACAACGGAACCGCGCGCTGTCGAGCACGCCGGCCATGCCCATGACCTTGTTCTTCGGGAAACCAAGTTTGACACCGGCGAGATAGGTCATGACGTCGAGCGGATTGCTGACGACGATGACGGTGGCCTGCGGAGCGTGCTTCTTGATATGGTCGCACACGCCGCCGACGATGCCGGCGTTGGTCTTCAACAGATCATCGCGGCTCATGCCCGGTTTGCGGGCGATGCCGCTGGTGATGACGACCAGATCGCTGCCCGCGCAGGCCGCCGGGTCGTTGGAGCCGGCCACCTTGGCGTCGAATCCTTCGAGGCAGGCGGACTCCATCATATCCAGCGCCTTGCCCTGCGGCATGCCCTCGATGATGTCGATCATCACGACATCGGCAATCTGCTTTTCTGCGATCCGTTGCGCGGTCGTCGAACCGACGAAGCCCGCGCCAAATACCGTCACCTTGCGATTCATGAAATTCCTCCAAATACCCGGGTTGTGGACGTCAGCGTCGTGGCTGATTACGACAAAACCGCGATCATGTCGAGCAGAAAGCCGCGCCCGGTCACAGCGGGTGAATCTTTTGTAGGGCGACCGCTCCGGTTGCCCATCTAACAACAACGGCAAGCGATGCGCTTGCCCTACAAAGTTTCACCGGAGGGTGATAGCCATGAGCAGGATCGCTAAGATTCGGTCACAGCGAAAGGAATCGCAAGATCCGGAGCTCGTCCTGGGCAAGCCAAAGGATCGTTCTGCCCTGGAACTCGAGGGTGATCGGGCCGGTGAGGTGGGGATAGGTCCACAAGACGTCGCCGTTCCTGGGATTGAGGCGAACCATCTGAAAATTCGCGACTGGGTCAATGCTGGTCGCCCGATTCAAGATCCGGGGGCGTATACCGTACAGGTACTTGCCGGCCACATAAAAGTCGTCGGCGATGTTCTCCAATCTCCAAACAATTCTACCGCTGCCCGGATCGATCTTCAGGATGACACCGAAGGGTCGGTCGCGCAGGTTGACCTGGTCTGAATACTGGATGGATTCCTGGCTGCGGGACGTTGTCGCCACATACAACAGACCCTGGTCATCCAGTTGCACATGAGAGATGCCGACGCTGGGGAGGCGCCAGCGGACCGCGCCGGTGGCCTCGTCGAACGCGGTCAGAATGCCCCTGTCGAAAAAATAGATCGAGCCACTATGCTCGATCGCCGGCGCCGCCGAGGAATCCCGTAGGAGGACCGAGGAAGAACTGGATTCGTCAAAATTGGTGTCGATCGGGTAGGCGAGTTGCGCCTCCCACAGTCTGGTGTTTTTTCTGTCGAATGCGATGAGACTACGGCCGGCCACGAGCAGATCGACCGACGGCAACGAGAACAAACCCGGGGCTCCCGTCACTTCGCCGTTCCAGTCCACTGCGCCGGAGACAAACCACCGGTGCAAACGGACCGAATACCGGCTGATGTCCTCCACGCGCACACCACCCGTTCGCCGCCTGGCCGCGTCGTTGATGGCGTCCTGCGTAACGTCCATCGTGTCGTTCACGCCCAGGTTGCCCCTGTCGAGCGCCCCGGTTTCCTGCGATTTGATCGTCTGCACGACCGCAAACTTCTTCGCCACCAGACGCGCGTTCATGAGGATCGCGCTTTTTCCGGCAGGCACAATTTCATCCCGCTCCGCATAGAGCTGAGGTTCAGCCGGTCCAGACTCGCTGGCGTCGGCATCGAGATCGACGGGTTGGGGTCGGGGCGGCCTTTTTTCGATGACCCTGCGGAGCGGACTCGAAATCACTTCAGCGCGGGACTGACCCGTTGTGAGATCAACCAGCGTGAGCCACTGATTGTCCGGCTCGCGTGAGAGGAGCAGCGCCGAGTCGCCAGCGATCTGCGCCCCGGAAATTAGGCCTTTGATCGCGACGGACTTCTCCTGTCGACCCGTGTCGGGGTTGCAGGCAACCACACCGGCGGCAGAAACCACCCAGAGCTTTCCGCCGGCCATACCCCATTTCGGTTGGACGCCATCGCGGCTGGCTTGCGGTTTGTCTTCGTCCTGCACCCCGACGGGCAATGGCATGGACCAAATCTGTCGTCCAGCGCCCGTGTCAATCGTCGAGAGCGTCTGATCTGCCAGCAACACCGCCCGGTTCGGGGCGATGAACCGGCTCGCCGTGATCCCTCGCCGACCCGTCACAGGCAGCGAAACCGCGAGATGCGGTTTGCAGGCATAAGCCTCGTACCACACCCAAACTCCTGCGAGTGCGACCAGAAGGAAGGCGACAGAGGCCGAGAAGGCCTTGAGCCTCTGGTATTCCCTTCCAACGGCGACCGCCTCCTGGTTCGCATATTGCGGGATGTCCATGCCGCTGTCTTTGGCCTTTTGCCGGCAATAGGGCGAACAGAAATAACCAAAGTTCCGCCTGCATATTTCACAGATCGGCTGCTTGCACGACCGGCAGAAGTCGACCGCCGGTTGTGTGGCGTGCCGGTGGCAGAACTCCGGCAACGGCCTCTCCTCCAGCGATTCATCCGAAATTGTCATCGCAGGCAGTTGCTGCTGGATGACGAGATTGGCCTGCTCGGTACCGTCGGCTCCGCAGGTCGGACAGGCAATGGTGCACGGCATCAGGCCATCGACCGGTTCGACCTCGAACTCGTATGGAGTACCGCAGACACAATCGATCCTGATTTCCATGGTTAAGGTCGCGGATTGAGGAGGACTACGCCGTCGTCCAGCGGCAACGCGTGCACGGCGTGCGCCGGACTGGTCTCCACATGCCCATCACAAAACAGCAGGTTGCCGCCGTCCTTGCGATGATTGTTCCCGGGCGGTTTTCCATCGGGAGAGAACAACAACTGTCTTTCGATCTTCGGCGCCGTGTCCACCTGTCGATCCGATGCCAACAACGCGCGCGGGCCGTCCCTTTGGGTGCGTCCCATGCAGTACGCGTAGCTGATTTTTTCGTCGGCGAATCCCACCGCTTCGCGCAGGGCGCGGTCGCGGCTGCCGGAACAAATGAAGAAGCTCGTGTCCGATGTGTAGCGCGGCACCAACAGGCTCAACGGCGCTTCCGAGGTTGCCGCGCCGGGCACCACAGGGAACGCGTTGCGGTAATCCGCCGCGTATATCTTCAGAGCGATGGCCATCTGTTGCAGGTTCTTTTGGCAGAGGATCAGCCGACGACGCTGATACGATTCGGAAGAAGGACCGAAGACAAGCAGGAACATGGTGATCAGCAGGGCCATGGTGATAACCATCTCGATCAGAGTGAAGCCGGATGTCACACGTCGTTTCATCGTTGCACCCGCATTGGGATCAGCGTATCACCGGCACCCGCACCGAACAACCAGATTTGCGGAAGGCCGCCGGCCCGGTGATCGAAGCGTTGCGCCGGTCTTAACAACCGGACTTCATCCGTAGCCGCAGCACGCGCCGGGTTGTGTCGGTGACCTTGAACGGATCGGCCAGGCGGTGGCCGACGACCCAGGCGATGCGGCCGTCGCTGGCGCAGACCAGTGGGACGCGGCCACGCTGAAGGCGTGGGATTTTCTCGTCCACGAAAAAATCCTGCAATTTCTTTTCCTCGTGCATGCCCAACGGCTGGAACCGATCCCCCTCTTGCCACGTACGGATGGACGGAGCGGTACCAAGCGTGTCGGCGTCAAAACACTCGGATTGTTTACCACCCTGGGCGAAGCGAAGGGCCCCTGCTTTCCCGTCCTGGGACCCTTCGACAGGCTCGGGGTGACAAACCATGGTAACTTCCAACTCCCGAATCACCGTTTCCCCTTCCAGGTTCAACTGCCAACGGCCTTGCACCGGCTCCAGATCGGCGCGACGCGCTTTCTTCAATTCTTCATATTCGCGGTACACGACGAGATCATCGGGGAGATCGAGTTGGGCGCTAGGAGACTCGCTTTGCGCCAGTTCGCGAATGGCTTCGATTTGCTCAAAGGCAAAGTGTGGGCCGTTCCCATCCTCCGCGCCGAGCCAGGACCGCAGCAGCCGACGTTGTACCGCTACAGGGTAATCTGCCAGCGCCTTGACATTCACCACATCGTCCCGGCATACCGTCGAATAAAACGCCTCCATCACGTGCCGTGTCAGGTAGGAATCCTCATCGCGCAGGATTTCCGCGGTGCGCAGCAACACCTCGCGGATGGCGGGATTGAACTCGCGCTCCAGCAACGGCAGCAATTCGTGGCGGACACGGTTGCGCGTGAATCGGACGTCCGAATTGCTCGAGTCTTCGCGGAACTTCAGTCCTTGGGCACGGAGGTACTCAAGCACCTCGGTTCGACGCACCCCGAGCATCGGACGAACCACGCGCAGCACGCCGATCTGACGTTCGGGCCAGATGCCGACCAGTCCCGGCGCGCCCGTCCCGCGCAACAGCCGCAGCAACAACGTCTCGACCTGATCATCCGCCGTGTGCGCCAGCGCCAGCTTGTGGACGCCCGTGCGCCGGGCCGCATCGGAAAAGAATCCGTGTCGCGCATGCCGCGCCGCGTCTTCCAGGGAAACCTTCTCCTGCGCAGCCATCGCCGCGACGTCCCGCTCCGCGATCGTTACAGCCAATTCGTAACGCCGCGCCAGGTCCCGGACGAACTCGGCGTCGGCGTCGCTCTCGGCTCCGCGCAACTTGTGGTTCAGGTGGCACACGTGCGGACGCCAACCCGATTGAACGAGCGCGTCGAGCAGCGCAACGGAGTCGGATCCACCGGAGACGCCGATGAGCAACCGCTCACCGGGAGCCAGCAGCTTGGCGAGCGAGGATTGAATTTTAGAGAGCATACGTCACGCTGTTTCCCGCAGGAGCGGCCTCCCAGCCGCGATTCCCCTGCCCGGTCGCGGCCGGGAGGCCGCTCCTACAAAACGAAATCAACCGGTGCGGATCTCCCGCAGGCCGCCCATGTACGGCGCGAGCACTTCCGGCAATTTCACGCTGCCGTCAGCCTGCTGATACGTTTCCAGCAACGCGACGTAGAGCCGCGCCAATGCCGTGCCGCTGCCATTCAAGATATGAACGAACCGGTTCTTGCCGTCTGCCCCCTTGAATCGGATACTGGCCCGGCGCGCCTGGAAATCCTCGCAATTGGAGCAGCTTGACACTTCGAGATAGGCGTTCTGACCCGGCGCCCACACTTCGATGTCGTAGGTCTTCGCGCTGGCAAATCCCATATCGCCCGTGCACAACAGGACGACGCGGTAATGCAGCCCGAGAAGCTGGAGCACGCGCTCGGCGTTGGCGACCATCTTCTCCAATTCATCGTAGCTGGCTTCCGGTTTCACAAACTTGATTAACTCGACCTTGTCGAATTGGTGGACACGGATCATCCCGCGCGTGTCCTTGCCCGCCGCTCCCGCCTCGCGACGGAAACAGGGCGTGTAGGCGCAATAGTAAATCGGCAATTGATCCTCGCGGAGAATCTCCTCGCGATGAATGTTCGCCACCGGCACCTCGGCGGTGGGCGCGAGATACAATTCGTCGTCGCGCAGCCGGTACATGTCTTCCTCGAACTTCGGCAGTTGGCCCGTGCCGATCATCGCGTTGCGATTGATCAGAAAGGGAGGGGAAATCTCCGTGAACCCGTGTTCGCCCGTGTGCAGATCGAGCAGGAAGTTGATCAGCCCCCGCTCCAGCCGCGCCCCGGCTCCCTTGTACAAAATGAATCCACTGCCGGAAATTTTCGTGGCCCGCGCAAAATCCAGGATCCCAAGCTTCTCGCCGATCTCCCAGTGCGGCTTCGGCTGAAATGCAAACTTCGCTGGCTCGCCCCATTTCCGCACTTCGGGATTGTCGGCCGAATCCCTGCCCTTCGGAATCGATTCGTGGGGAAGATTCGGGATCATCAACAACAGACCCTGCAGCGAGGCATCCACCTCGGCCACCTCGCGATCGATCGCGGCAATCCGGTCACCGACGGTTTTCATCGCGGCCATCTGCGCGTCGGCATTTTGCCCCTTCGATTTGAGCTGGCCGATCTCCTTGCTGACCTGGTTGCGCTGCGCTTTGAGCGCGTCGCCTTCCGCGAGCAGTTTGCGGCGCCTCTCATCGAGCGCGGCGATTTCCGACAAATGCGCTTCGTCCCCACGCCCGCGCGAGGCGAGTCGTTGGCGAACGAAATCCGGTTTTTCCCGAAGCAGTTTGATGTCGAGCATGGGGAGGATGATACGGTGTGGAGCGCGCCGGAGCAAGCGCGTCGAAGCTTATGTAGCCGCAGGCTTTAGCCTGCGTTCGGCGCACCCATGAAGGGTGCGACTACAGGGAAATCATTCGGCCCACCGCCGCCAGCGCTTCGGCCAGCTTTTCCGGCTGCTTCCCGCCGGCCTGCGCTAGATCGGGCCGTCCGCCGCCGCCTCCACCGCAGATTTTGGCCAGTTCGCCAACGATCTTGCCAGCGTGCTTGCCCTGTTTCACGAGGTCAGGCGTGACGTAACAAATCAGAGAGACTTTGCCCGGTGGCGCAGGCGTCCCTGCCTGCGATTCGACGCCGCCGAGCACCACGACGCCGCTCGTCAGTTTCGGCTTCAGCGCGTCCACAACCGCACGCAACAATTCGGCATTTGCCTCGCCAAGATTCTCCACAATAAGATTGGTGGCACAGGCGTCCCTGCCTGTGGACATCTTGGCCAGAAGTTTCTCTACGAGTTCGGGCGCTCGTTTCTGCATTTCCGCCTGCCGTTGCTTGGCCAGTTCCTTCTCGGCCTCTCGCGCTTTCTCCTTCTCGGCCCCGGCCTGCTCCTGCGACCTGGCTTTCTCGATGTACTCCAATGCGAATTGGCCGCAGACCGCCTCCACGCGCCTGATCCCCGCCGCGATGGCCGATTCCTTCGCGATCTTGAACAAGCCGAGTTCGCCCGTCGTTCTTGTGTGGGTTCCACCGCACAACTCCATCGAGAAACCATCCAGCTTGCCTGCCTGACCGCCGACCTGCACGATGCGCACCACGTCGCCATACTTGTCGCCGAAGAATTGCATCACGGTCGGGTTGCCGCGCACGTCGGCGTACGGCATCTCAAACCAATGGACGGAGGCATTCTCCTTGATCCGCTCGTTTACCAGCCGCTCGATATCCGCGATCTGCTGTTCGCTCAGCCGTTCGCCATGATTGAAATCGAACCGCAGTCGGTCGGGCGCCACCAGCGACCCGCGCTGCCGCGCATCGCGGCTGACGACCTCGTGCAGTGCCCAGTGGAACAAGTGAGTGACCGTATGATGGCGTTGGATGTTGCCGCGGCGGGCAGTGTCCACGGCGACGCGAACGGCTTCGCCAACCTCGGGCGCGCGACCATCGGCCAGTTTCGCGCGATGCACATGGACTTCACCCTGACGTTGGGTATCGAGCACCTGCAGCCTGCCGATCTCCGTGCGGTCGTGTCCCGGCACGTGCACCAGCCCCGTATCGCCCACCTGCCCGCCCATCTCGGCGTAGAAGGGCGATTGATCGAGGATGATCTCAAATTCTTGCGTTTGTAGCTGCGAGCCTGCTCGCGGCACCGTGTCCCCACCGCGAGCAGGGCTCGCGGCTACAACAACGGCCTCCGCTTCAAGATTGTCATAGCCGAGGAACCTGGTCGGCTCGATCTGAAGATTCTCCGTCGAGACGCTGACGACCGTCTTTTTCTTATAGTGATCCTCGCGCGCGCGCTGCCGCTGCTCTTCCATCAGTTTCTCGAAGCCCGCCACATCGACAGTCAACCCACGTTCGCGCGCCATCAATTCAGTGAGATCAAGAGGAAAACCATAGGTATCGTAAAGTTTGAAGGCGTCGGCGGCGGGGAACACCCTGGAGGGCGAGGTCCGAGAAGGACTCGCGACTCCTGTCGGAGCTTCCGCCGAGCCGCCGATCGAAGAAACGACCTCGGCGAAAATCTCAAGTCCGCGATCGAGTGTTCGGTTGAAGCTGTCTTCCTCAGCCCTGAGCGTTGCTTTGATCTTCTCCTGCCGCTTCCGCACTTCGGGAAACACGCCGCCGAAGTTCTCGGCGACGACATCGACCAGCTTGAAGAAGAAGGGTTCATGGAAACCGAGGTTGCGTCCGTAACGCACAGCGCGGCGCAGGATGCGGCGCAACACGTAGCCGCGACCTTCGTTCGACGGCAAAATACCGTCGGCGATGGCGAAGCTCAGGCAGCGGATGTGGTCGGCGATGACGCGGAACGCGATGTCGGTTTTGACCTGATCAGCATCCATACCCCTGCGGGGTGCGCAAGCAGGGACGCTTGCGCCACCCGATCCTGAAGCATCTGAAGGCAGTGTACTTGTGTACTTCTTATTGCTCAGGTTCTCCAGTTCGCGGAAGATTGGGGTGAAGACGTCGCTTTCGTAATTGGAAATCGTGCGGGTGAAATCCTTGAAGCTGTCGGTGCATTGGAGGATGCCGCAGACCCGTTCGAAACCCATGCCGGTGTCCACGTGCTTCGCGGGCAGCCCCGACAAGGAGTTGTCGGGGTCAGGATTGGCATTGAACTGGATAAACACCAGGTTCCAGATCTCGATGCACTGCGGGCTGCCGGCGTTGACCAGTTTTCCCCCTGTGTCACCCGCTGGCGTGAGATCGACGTGAATCTCGCTACACGGGCCGCACGGTCCGGTGTCGCCCATCATCCAGAAATTGTCTTTCCGACTGCCGGGCACGATCTGGCTGTCGGGCAAATAGCGCCGCCACAATTCGCGCGCCTCGTTATCTGCGGGGATCTTGTCGTCGCCCCCGAAATACGTTGCGTAGAGCCGGTCTTTCGGAAACCCCCAGACGTTCACCAGGAGTTCCCAGGCCCAGTCGATCGCCTCACGCTTGAAGTAGTCGCCAAAGCTCCAGTTGCCGAGCATCTCGAAGAACGTGTGATGATAGGTGTCGAGGCCGACGTCTTCGAGGTCGTTGTGTTTGCCGCCGGCGCGGATGCATTTCTGGGTATCGGCGGCGCGGCCGGGCTTGTACGGACAATTCGTCTGACCGAGGAAGATCGGCACGAACTGGTTCATGCCCGCATTGGTGAACAGCAGGTTGGGAGAATCGGGCAGCAGCGACGACGAAGGCACAATCGTGTGCTGCTTCGACTGGAAGAAATCCAGAAAGCTCTGGCGAATTTCGGAACTGGTCATCATGGGCTTTACTCTACAAAAAATGTCATTCCGAGCGAAGCGAGGAATCTCCGTCGTTCGGGGAGAGACCCTTCGACAAGTTCAGGGTGACAGCCTTCTCAGGACCTCGGATTACTCCGGCGCCGCGCCGAGCTTCTTCGGTACCGGCGCTCCCGCGAGGATCTTTGCGCGCACGGCGGCGACGAGCTGGTCCAGCACTTTTGGTTTTTCGCGGAGAGCGTCCTTGGCGGCTTCTCGGCCCTGGCCGATCATTTCGCCATTGAACGCGAGCCAGGAACCCTTCCGTTCGAGGACGCCGAGATCGGTCGCCACGTCGATCACCGAGCCTTCCTTGGCGATGCCGACGTCGTACATGATATCGAATTCGGCCTCGGTGAACGGAGGGGCGACCTTGTTTTTCACGACCTTCACCCGGACGTGGCTGCCGACGACCTTGCCGAGGCTGTCCTTGATGACGCTGATGCGGCGCATGTCGAGTCGAACGCTGGTGTAAAACTTCAGGGCGCGTCCGCCAGGCGTCGTCTCGGGGCTGCCGAACATGACGCCGATCTTTTCACGAATCTGATTGGTGAAAATGCAGCAGGTCTTCGATCGGTGAATCGCCGCCGTCAGCTTCCGCATCGCCTGGCTCATCAACCGCGCCTGGGCGCCGACGGTCGCATCCCCCATCTGGCCTTCCAGTTCCGCCCGCGGCACCAGCGCCGCCACCGAATCCACCACGATCACGTCCACGGCGTTGCTGCGGATCAGCGTCTCGGTAATCGTCAATGCTTCCTCGCCGCTGCCGGGCTGGCTGATGAGCAGCTCGTCCAGGTTCACGCCGATCCGTTTGGCATAGGAGGGATCGACCGCGTGTTCGGCGTCGACAAAAGCCGCCAGGCCGCCGGCGCGTTGCGCATTGGCGATCACGCTGAGGCACAGCGTAGTCTTGCCGCTGCTTTCGGGGCCGTAAATCTCCACCACGCGTCCCCGCGGCACGCCGCCCACGCCGAGCGCCAGATCGAGCGACAGCGCGCCCGTCGAAATCACGGGGATATCGACGCGGGACGTCTCATCGCCGAGGCGCATAATCGATCCGGCACCGAACTGTTTTTCAATGGCGGCAACCGCCGCCTGCAGGTTCTTGTCCCTCGCGGTCAACTGCTTGGTGGCTTCCTTTTCCTTGGTCTCAACTTTTGCCGGCATGATGAAATCTCCTTCTTGGTTGTGTTGTAGGCGGCTTCTGCAACGCGGCGGCAAATCCGCCGACTCACAGAGTCGGCCTACATCGTTTTCAACGCGAACGTTGAAAGCTTCGTATAAATGGATCCTTCGGGATGCAACCGGCTTTGGAACAGATGAATCGCCTCCACCAGCATTGTCCCGAAAACCTCATCTTTAATGGAATCCAACGCCCTTGTCAACGCAGCGTCTGGCTTGGGAAATTTGACACGGCCCAGCGTCAGGTGGGCCGAAAACTCGCGGCGCTCAGGATCGAACCCGAACTGTTCCATCTCCGATTGCACCGCCCGGGCCAACGCCTTCAATTTTCCGCCGGTGTCCTCGCATCCCACCCACAACACGCGCGGTGCCCTGTCATTTGGGAACGCTCCTGCACCCCGGACCGGAATGTCGAACGCCGTGTGTTGGGCTGCCACGGCTGCGAGTGCCTGGGAGATCGGCTCAATCTGAGCCTCATCGACATCACCCAGAAACTGCAACGTGAGATGAATGTTGTCCGTCTTTGTCCACGACACTTTGACTCCGACATGCGCCTGCTTCAGCCGCGCCTGCGCGTCGGCAATGGCGGCGCGAACGTCAGGGGGCAGATCTATGGCAATGAAGGCGCGGATCATCTTAGGATCCCACCATGGCCGTTAAACGTTTTCGTCGAAGCGGCGCGTTGAGGCCAGCGCGCCCTACCGGAACCGGTATTTCACGATTGGCTGTCATCTACTTCTCCAGCAATTCCCTTCTCAGCAAATCCAGCGCGGCCTGGCTGGTGAAAAACTTGAAGGTTTCGCGGTCGAAATAGACTAGGTGACGGCGAACTTCGGTGCGCGTGGGTGTGGCGAGGCCGATGTAGACGAGTCCAACCGGTTTTTCCGGTGTGCCGCCGGTCGGGCCGGCAATACCGGTGGTGCTGATGGCGTAGGTGGCGCCGCTGTGCTGGCGGGCGCCTTCCGCCATTTCGCGCGCGACCTCTTCACTGACGGCGCCGAATTGCTTCAAGGTTTCTTCACGAACGCCAAGCGATCGGGTCTTCGATTCATTCGAGTAGGTCACCCAGCCGTTCAGAAAAGCCCCGCTGGAGCCGCTGACGTTGGTGAGACGGTTGGCGATCAATCCGCCGGTGCAGGATTCCGCCACGGCGATGGTTTGCCGCGCTTCGATCAGTTCTTTGACGACGACTTCTTCCAGACGATTTTCGCCGATGCCGAAGATCGCATCGCCCAGCGCGGCGCGGATCCGACTCTCGGCTTCATCGGCGGAGGATTTGAGATCGGAAAGGATGCGCACCTCGACCTCGCCCATGCGGGCGCAGTAGCCGAGTTCGATCCCGGCGATATCGGCCAGCGCTGGCGCGACCTTTTCTTCGACCAGCGATTCGGCCATGCCGGTCACCTTGAACACGCGGCAATCGGGTTTGACGTGTGCACCGATATGTTTCTGAAGCAGCGGGAGAACCTGGTCTTCGAACATCGGCTTCAGTTCGCGCGGCGGACCGGGCAGAAGGAGGACCAATTTCCTTGTAGAGGCTGCCGTCCCGGCAGCGGTCGGAACAACCACGGATGCCGACGGGACGGCGGCCTCTACAACCACAGCAAGACCGGGCGCGGTGCCGTTGGCGTTCGGCAGGACCTGCGCACCTTCCGGCACGAGAGCCTGAACATAAATGGAATCGGGAAACTTGATCCCGCGCCTGCGAATCCGCCCGGCGATATGAGCGGCCACGGTTTCGTCGCGCACCAGCTTGCGACCGAGCAATTCCGCCACGACGTCGCGGGTAACATCGTCGCTGGTCGGCCCGAGTCCGCCGGTGATCAGGAGGATGTTGCTGCGATGGAGCGCCTCGGCGACCGCCACGCGCATTTCGGCACGGTCGTCGGCGACGGTGGTTTGACGGTCGAGTCGAAGCCCGATCTGAAACAGTTTTCGGGCGATATAATTGAGGTGCGAGTTGACGGTAAACCCGAGGAGCAATTCGCTGCCGGTGTTGATGAGTTCGACGCGCATGGATTGCAGCCTAGCCAGCAGTCGGGGTGTTGTCAAAATGTTGCGGGATCAGTCGTGGGGCAGCAATTCCTTCGGCAAACGAACGGCGCGATAGTTCGGCTTGGTGATCGTGCCGCCCACCTTGTATTCGAGGATTTGTTCGAGGATTGTGGTGAGAATGTTGATACCGGGCCAGGCGCGCAGAAACTGGGCTTTCACGCGGAAGTCGAGACCGCCGTTGAAGTCGACCTTGCCCCGGCAGGTGGCAGTAAACGGGTCCGCCTTGATGTCCATATCGTCGGTTGTGACCGCCTGATCCGCGATGGTGAAAGTGGCTTTCGCGCTTGTGGCTTTCGTCTTCCCCAAAATCTGAGAGAAAATACCGAACAGGGGCACTTCCCACAGCACGCCGTCGGCAATCTCCAAATCCCCCCGGCCGCGCAAGCTGGCGAGATCGCTTCCCTGTCCGCTCAAGGTCATGTGTCCGCTGAGCGTTCCCGTGACATGGCTCTTCTTGTCGGTGTGCAACGCCGTGAGAACGTTCTGCAGATCGGAACGCCCGACATTGAAATCAAACCTGTAGTTGACGGAATTGGTGAGGGCGAACACCGCTTGTCCCTGCAGTTTCCCGCCATAGAAATCGGCGTCGAAATTGTCGATGCGCAGGAGGTTGTTGGTGAAAGTCAGGTAGGCCTGGGCGCGATCGGCGGTGAATTTCCAATAGGAAAAACCCTCGTTGGCAACTTGGATGGCCCACACGGTATTGGTGGGCCGGTCGAAATCGATCAAGCCACGCCCCGCGGCTTTGGTACGCGGGCCAAACCGATAGGGACGAAGCACCTGAACGGCTTTGGGTCCAATCAATGGCGACATCTGGGACGGGTTGGCCGTGGTGTCGAGGTTGAAGCTGAGTTGATGGTGATCGAAATCCGCCAGCAACGTCCCGCGCAACTCACCTTCCTCGCGCCGGAGCACGAGGTTCTCCACGTCCAGTCGACTGTGACGGAGCCGCAATTGGCTTGAGACACCGTTCATTCCAACCCCGCGGTAGCTGCACCGCTCCGAATCGATCTGCGCGTCATAGGCGAAGGCGTCCGGATCGACGAAATCGCCCCTGACGCTGGCAACGATGTGGGGCGGCGTTTCGAACCAACTCGGCTCGACAATCCTCACCATGAGGGGCGTCATCAACGGCACGAGCCGGCGCGGATCCAGCGTACTGTCGAAGGCATAATTAAAATCGCTGCTCTCGATGTGGTATTGTCCATGCCCGGTCAGATGTCCTTCCGGGGTCACGATCAGCGCGTCCGCAATCCGGATCTCGGGCCCCTGATTGACGAAATTGAATCGAACCGAGCGGAACTCGACACCGCGAACCTCGAGCCCGCCCGTTTCCACCGTACCCTTCAGAGTCGGAACCGTACCGGTTTCGGGCGACAACGTGTAACTCGCGGAGACGGTGGGGTTCTCAAAAAACCGCACTTGACCGAGCGCTTTGGCGACCCCGGGCGGCAAGGCGACAGCCAACACCGTCGGATCGAGGGTGCTCTTCAGGTGCAACTCGAATTGCCCCTCGGCAAAGTCGTACCGGCCATCCAGGGAGATTTCACCGTCGTTGATTCTCGCGACGCACTCGGAAATCTCGATGGCCCCGTTGCGCATCACGGCATTCACGGTGGCGGATTGGACCTGCAGCCTGCGATAACCGAAATCGGCGGCCACCAAACGGGCTCTCACCTGCCCCATCAGCGGCTGGCTCAAATCCACATTGAAATCCAGATCGATCTGAGGCGGCCGGGTGATCTGCAGGCTGTTCAACTCGCGCAGCGCCTTGGTCACGATCGCGAGCCGGGCCGCTCCCATTTCCGTCTTCTTCGGCGTCTCCGATCCTGTCGTGCGTGGTTTGACAAGGCCCGTGACGTGCAAGGCGATGCCGCAATAAACACCGGTCAACCGATCGAGATGGATGACGCCGTCATCGCCGATGCGGAGGATGGCATACGCGTTGGATGCGGTGAACTGTTGCGGTCCGATTTCATCGGAAGGCGTCGGCACGGAAACCGTCGCATTGGCGATGCGCAAGGCGTCGATCGAGCTTTGACGGCGCATCATCCGCTGCCAGTTCCAGTGCAACTGGACTTCGTCGATGCGAGCCAGGGTTTGCTCCGGCGCTTTGGCATCGGCCAGCACCGCGTCGGACGCAATCACTCCCCGCAACCAATCGAGTCGGATGGAACTGAACTGAAAGGCATAGCCCGAGCGGGCGAGCTGTCCGACGACATAGTCCTTCAAGAACGGGGGAAAGCCGTAGACGTTGAGATACACCAGGCACCCGACTGCGGCCAGAATCGCCAGCAGCAAAAGAACACCCGTGAATTTCAAGAAAGCCTTCACCGCCTTTATACTTAAACCGTGCCTGCAAAGCGCGTCAACTGATTAGACGGCAAACGGGACAGACCCCGAATCTTTACGATCGATCGGCAAACAACGCTCCGATCGTGCTCAACACAAGGTACTGGAAACGGAACGTTGCCGCGAGATCGAGCCGCCACCCCCTGCCTGCCACCGAAGCCGGTGATCGTCAGTAGAAAGATCACTCCGAGAAATCCCTCCAACCATCACCAGGAAGGCGCCTTTTTTACAGACAGTTTCTGTGGCATCGAACTCATCCCATCGCACAGCACACTTGCCCGTCCAAACCAAAACCGTGTAAGCTGTCGTCTCATGATTGCGCTGGTCGATTACGGGATGGGCAACCTGCGCAGCGTCGAAAAGGCGCTGGCGCGGGTCGGCGCCAATGTGCGCATCGTCAACGACCGGGATTCCGTGATCGAGGCGGAGGCCCTCGTGGTGCCCGGCGTCGGCGCATTTGGCGATTGCATGAAGAACCTGGAGAAACTGGATCTGGTCGGGGCGATCCGGGAGTACATCGACACCGGACGGCCGTTCCTGGGGATCTGCCTCGGGATGCAGGGGTTGTTCCTGTCGAGTGAGGAATCACCGGGAGTGAAGGGGTTGGCGGTCTTCGAGGGCGTAGTGCCCCGGTTCCATTTTGGGAATGGCAAAGTAAACCTGCGTGTCTGCGAGCAGACTCAAGCACAGGCAGGGACGCCTGTGCCACCCCGGGCAGGCGGCCTCAAGGTTCCGCACATGGGTTGGAATCAACTCCGGATCCGTCAACGCGGTTGCCCGCTGCTGCAAAATGTGGAGAACGGCAGCTACGTGTACTTTGTTCACAGCTATTACTGTCAACCGGGGGACGACAAGCTGGTGTGTGCGACCACGGAGTACGGCCTGGAATTCTGCTCCATGCTCTGGGCCGGCAACGTGTTCGCCACGCAGTTTCACCCCGAGAAATCCCAGACTGTGGGCTTGAAGATGCTCGAGAATTTTGTGAGAATGGCTGGCAAGTCAGGAGACAGAAGGCAGAAGTCGGGATGAAGAGACCCTTTCTCATTTATCCGGCGATCGACCTGAAAGGCGGGAGAGTGGTGAGGTTGCATCAGGGGCGCGCCGAGGCGGAGACCGTCTACAGCGACGATCCCGTGGCCGTTGCCCGCCGTTGGCAGGACGAGGGCGCGCGCTATTTGCACGTCGTGGATCTCGATGGTGCGTTTTTGGGCAAGCCACACCATTGGGACGCCGTGCGGGCGATTCTCAAGGCCGTGCAAATCCCCGTGCAGTTCGGCGGTGGTCTGCGCACACGGTCGCATATCGAGGACGTGTTGGAGTTGGGTGTGGCGCGCGTTGTCCTCGGCACGAAGGCATGCGAGTCGCCCGAGTTCGTCTGCGCGCTCGTCGCGGATTTCAAGGCGCGCATCGTGGTGGGCATTGATGCGCGAGAGGGTTTTGTTGCCGTGAAAGGGTGGGTGGAACGCACCCGGCTTTCAGCCATCGATTTTGCGCAACAGATCGAACAACTCGGCGCACGGCATATTGTCTTCACTGATATCGCGACCGACGGCGCGCTGACGGGACCAAACTACCGGGCCATTGAGACGCTGTGCGCAGCGGTAAAATGTTTCATCATCGCCTCCGGGGGCGTCAGTTCCATCGAAGACGTTCGCCGGCTCCAAACCCTTGCCGAGTCTCACTCCAATCTCACCGGCGTCATCATCGGCAAGGCGTTGTACGACGGCCGCATCGACCTCAAAGAGGTGTGCGGTTAGTTTTTTGGCGCCGCCATCGAAGGTGTTGCGACCAACGGCGGTGGGACAGCGGGGGCTGCGGGCGCTGAAATGCTCGCCGGTGTGTCCAGGGGTTTCAGGAAGACTTCCACCTTCGTCTTGGTGCGCAGTTCCTTCACGTGTTGGTCTGCCATCTCGGAGCTTTTGCGGTAGCGAAGAAACTTGTCGATGTCGCCTTTGACCTCGTCGAAGGATTTTGTTTGCGCCGGCTTGCGCTCCGTGACCAGAATCAGGTGATAACCAATCTGCGTCGTCACGACCTCGCTCAACTCATTGGTCTTGAGCGAAAAGGCAGCCATCTCGAACTGCGGCGGCACCATCTGGCCACGCGAGATGAATCCCAAATCGCCGCCATTACTGGCGCTGCCGGTATCCTCCGACACCTTGCGGGCCACATCGGCAAATTTCTCGCCGTTCTTAACCAGGGTGCGGGCGGCTTCGATCTGGCTTCGTTTGGCCGCCTTGATCTCGTCCGTTGAATCGGGTGACAGGCGAATCAGGATGTGGCTGGCCCGAACTGATTCCGGTTGCTTCATCTGGTCGGGGTTGCTGTCGTAATAGGCCTTGATTTCCTCCGGCGCGACCTTGATCTCGCGGTCGAGCAAAGCTTTCATCGTTTCCTGAACAATCACGGTTTCTCGGGTTCGGTTCACGTACTCGGCGGTGGTGATATTCGCCTGTCGCAAGGCGTTGCTGAGCCCTTCGGCGCCGCCCAGCCGGGTCTCCACCGCAACGAGTTGCTCTTTGACCTTGGCCTCGACGTTCGTGGGAGGATGCGTCAACCCTTCCCTCAGAATCAATTCGCGACCGATGATATCGTCGAGCATGCGGTGTTCGAGTGCCGGAATCTGATCCGGCGGGATCGGTCGCCCGTTGCGCGCGTATTGGGTTTCCACGCCCTGGACCGCCAAATCCAGTTCTTTTCTCGTGATTTCGCGGCTGCCGACGCGCGCCACGATTTCGTCGGAGGTCGCATTGGAGGGCGTGGCCGATAAAACCATTGTTTTCCCCTCGGCTTTCGGAGCCGGTGCGGTTGCGGGAGCTGGCTTGTCTGCGGCGACCGCCGAACTTGTGGTCCAGACAATGGCGAACAGGGCGATGATATCTGTGATCTTCATGGAAAAAGCTTTCCTATTGTTATTCACATTCAATTTGGAGCGGCATTTACGGTCAAAAACGGGCAGACGATAACACGCGCCGCGGGAATCGTCAAATGGTAACAGAGCCGGATTCCATCTGGCCACCATTAGCCTACCCCAAGCCCCCGCAAGCGTAAAGACTGCGGCTACAGGCCTGTAGACGCACCGTTGCCGCACACGACTGCGGCGTCTCGTCCGACTCGGCTTAGGGGTGCGTGCCGTTCACCTCAGAGCCGGCAGGAATTGGCGGGCTTCAGAGTCATCATAGGAAAACAACACAAACCCCGGTGCGCCAAGCTGGCGCGTCAAATTGATTTCCGCCATCAAATCGTTCATCCGCTCCAGCTTGTAGCTGCCGATTCCGACCACTACCTGGTTCCGATTGGCCACTGATCGCTGCTGTCCGCGCACCCGATTTTCAAAGTCGCGCAGGTCGGGCGTGTAGGTCATCGTGCAAACATAATCGAGATAACCGCGATCCAGCCATAGTTTCCAGTCCTGTGCCCGGTCTTCCCGTCCCCGGGCCAGATCGTGAAATACGGAGGCGGACAAAACCAGCCGTGGACGAAGGGTGCGCGCTTCCGCAGCGAGATCGCGCACGCAGTCGTTGATGACCTGCCGGCGCCATTCGTTGAAGCGATCGGTCAACGCCCCGCCCATCACTTCCTCCGGCCAGCGCCGCACGCGCCGGCCCGCCCAGGTCTCGAACTCATGGCGGCAATGGTTGCAGTAGCAGGTCGGCTCCTCGAAAAATCGAACGTAATCGAACTGGAGTCCGTCCACGGGATAACGCGACAGGATTTCCGCCACCTCGGCGGCGATCTGTGCCCGATTCGCCGGCTGCGACGGGCACAACCATGTGAACTTGTTCTGCAGCGCGGGACGCCCGTCAGGTCCCCGCATGACGCGGTCTGCCTTGATCAGTTGCTTCTGAAAACTTGCCGGTGCGCGGTACATGAACATCGTGATCAACTTCGCGTGCACCGCGACTCCCCGTCGATGAGCCAGCAGGATCCCATTGATCCAATCGGCGGGCGTTGCGGTGGAGAGATCCGGCACTACACGGCTGCGCGGATAAAACGCGGCGCCCCCGGAGGCGAAATTGACGTACATCGTGTTGAATCCTGCGCGCTGCAGCTCGGTCGTCGTGCGATCCCAATCCAACCGGGATGGATCGCTGACCCAAACACCACGCAGTTCGGTTGCCGGCACCGGTTTCGGCGGTGGCACAAGGGCGTGCGTGGGCTGCGGTGGCGGTGTGGCCGGAGGCTGTCGCGATATCGTGCACGAATTGGCAAGAATCACAACGCAAACGATGACAACGGCATGGCAAAACAACTTCCCGGACGGCTTCATCTTCCTCCTTGAAAAAGAAGTTGTAGGCTGACTCTGTGAGTCGGCGTCCCCGCTTCCGTGGACGGCCTACAACTTTATCCAGTATAGTCGGCCTCGCCTGAGGTTGCCAAACCAATTGTTTGCTGTTACAAAATCCTCCGCGATGCTTCAGAAACTCACCATACTCGGCCCCGGACTTTTGGGCGGTTCCATCGGTATGGCGGCCCGCCATCAAAAGACCGCCAGGCGCGTCACCCTCTGGGCGCGTCGCCCGGAAGCAGCCGACGAAGCCTACAAGCTGGGAGCAGCCGACGAAGCCACGACCGACCTGAAGCGGGCCGTGACCGACGCCGACTTTGTGGTGCTGGCGACGCCGATCGGCGCGATGCTCCCGCTCGCGGAGCAAATCAAACCGTTGCTCTCCAAGGAGTGTATTGTGACCGACGTGGGGAGCGTGAAGTACGCGATCGTCGCCGCCTTGTCGCAAACACTGGAAGGCGGCGCCCGTTTCGTCGGGTCGCATCCGATGGCGGGGTCGGAACAATCCGGCATCGAAGCCGCACGACGCAACCTGTTCGAGAACGCCGTGTGCATCATCACTCCGCGCGAAGACACCGACAAGGCTGCGCTGCAAGTGACTCACGATTTCTGGAAATCCATCGGTTGCTCGGTGCGGACGCTTTCACCGCAGGAACACGATGAGATCGCGGCCTGGATCAGCCACCTGCCTCACGTTGTGGCTGCCGCCGTCGTCAACGTAGTCTGCAACACTGGTTCGCACCCGCTGGATTTCGTCGGGCCCGGCTTCAAGGATTTCACCCGCATCGCCAGTGGCCCGCAGGATATGTGGACGGAGATTTGCGTGGAAAACCGACATGAAATCGGCCGCGCCCTGGAACAGTTGATGGAAGAACTTGGCAAACTACGCACGGCGCTGGAGAACTCCGATTCCGTGGAACTGCGGACGATGCTCAAGCGCGCCAAACATTTCCGGGATGAACTGAGGTTCCGGACGTGAAGAACACATGAACGTTCAACGTTCAACTTTCAACGCTCAACTCCGTACACCATGTGCGAGCAGGCACACAATGCCCAACGTTTGGCGGTACTGCTGGCCGGTCGCGGCCGGGAGGCCGCTCTCACGGGGATAATGGAAAAATGAAGCCACTCCCTGATGTCATCGAGATCAGGCCGCTGACGAGGCCCCCGAATTGTACGATCACCGTGCCAGGATCGAAGAGCATCACGATCCGCGCGCTGATTCTGGCGGCGCTGTCAAAGGGCCAGTGCACGTTGCGCGGGGCGCTCTGGGTCGACGATATGCAGGTGATGGTGGATTCGCTTCAGAAACTTGGGTTCGAGGTGACAGTCGAGACGGATCCGGTCGAGGAATGCAATCGAACAATAACGGTAGTCGGCTGCGACGGCGAAATTCCTTCGAAGAAGGCTGAGCTTTATGTAGGCAACTCTGGAACGGCGGCGCGTTTCTTGACCGCATTGGTAGCATTGGGCTACGGCGAGTATCGAATCACTGGTGACCAGCGCATAAGCGAGCAGCCGATCGGTGATTTGTTGGACGCATTGCGCCAACTGCACGTGGAAGTGCATGCGGAAGGCAACAGCCTTCCGGCCAGCGTTCATGCGAAGGGGTTGAAAGGCGGCACAGTCACAGTCAGTGCGCGGCGCAGCAGTCAGTTTGCGAGCGCGCTGCTGTTGATTGTTGACAAGGCTCAGTTCAAGTTGCAGTTGGCGGAGCCGGACGAACCGTTCAGCTGCGTGGATATGACTTGTCGAATGGTGGACACCTTCCGTCACGATTACCTGATTGAGCCTGATCTCTCAGGGGCGTCGTGCTTTGCATCCGCCGGCTTCCTGACCGGCGGACGCGTGGAGATCGGCGGCTGGCCACGCCACTCGCTGCAGGCAGATGGCCGGTTCCCACAATTCTTGCCGCCGCCTTTGAAGGTTTCCCGAATGCGGGACTTGGGCGATAGTGTGATGACACTTGTCATATGCGCGGTGGGTGGTGGGTTTCCGTTGTTACTGACCGAAGCTTCAAGGATGCGGGGGCAGAAATGCGACCGTATTCATGCCATGGCAACCGAATTGCACCGAGTGGGAGCACAAGTCGTGGAGACTGAGGAAGGACTCCTTGTTGAAGCGATGGATCCGAGTTGTTTGCACGAGGCGGACATTGAGACGTACAATGATCATCACATGGCGACATGTTTTGCAGTGTTGGGACTGAAAGTGCCGGGGATCCGCATCAAGAATCCCGGTTGCGTGAGTACGATGTTTCCCAACTTCTTCGAGAAGTTAGAGCGGTTGCACCAATGAACAGCCAACTTCCACACGACAAGGTCATCGTCGTGGCCGTGGACGGGCCGGCGGCCAGCGGCAAGAGCACGGTATCGCGAGCGGTGGCCAGGGCGCTCGGTTTCAACTACGTCGATTCGGGAGCCATGTATCGCGCCGTGACCTGGAAGGCGCTAGAATTGGCCATCGACGTCAGCGATACAATGGCCGTGATTGGAATGATGGGCGCCGTCAAGCTCAACTGCAAAATCGTCGATGGCCAGGCGCGGATGTTGATTGATGGAGTGGATCCGGGCGACGCAATCCGCGATCCGCGCGTGACCGAAAAGGTTTCCGCTGTCGCCGCTATTCCCGAGGTGCGACAGATTCTCGTGCAACTCCAGCGATCGTTGACGAAGCTCGGCAATCTGGTGATGGAAGGACGGGACATTGGTTCGGTGGTGTTTTCCGACACGCCCTACAAGTTTTATCTCGACGCCAACCCCGAAGTGCGGGCCGTGCGCCGCAAACGGGATTTGGAGGCGATGAAAATCCAGGCGACGGAAGAGATGGTGGCGAAATCCATTCGTCAGCGCGACATGAAAGACTCGGGACGGAGCGCTTCGCCGCTGCAAATCGCGCTGGGGGCGACAGTGATCGACAATTCCGGGCTCACCGCCGACGAAACAGCGCGCATCGTTGTGGAGCACATCCGGGAAACCGACCGTCGTCGGAACCAAACCGGCGCGCGGACCTCTTGAGTACACGATGAGCCTCTGGTATCGGTTCTGCCGGTTTTTGTTTCGCGTGTACTTCCGCCTCTATCACCGCGGAAGAATCTATCATGCGGACCGGATGCCTCGCCAGGGCGGGGTCATTCTGGCCGGCAACCACGTCAGCTTTCTCGACCCGCCGTTCTTCGGTCAGGCGTGCCCGCGCGGCGCCTTTTACATGGCCCGCGACACGTTGTTCCGCAATCCGGTTGCCGGGTGGATTTTGCGCAGTTGGAACTGTGTGCCGATCAACCGCGACCGTGGCGACATCGGCGCGCTGCGCGCCATGTTGCGGATGCTCGACGAAGGAAAACCTGTCTTGATGTTTCCCGAGGGGACCCGAAGTCCCGACGGCAGCCTGCAGGAACCGCGTGCGGGGATCGGCATGATTGTCGGCCACGCGCAATGTCCGATCCAGCCGATGCGCATCTTCGGCACGGACCGGGCGCTGCCGCGAGGCGCATCGATTCCCCGGCCGGCCCGGGTGACCATCACGTTTGGCGAACCGTTCTCCTATCCGTTCCCCGCCGATTTCGACCAACTGCGGGGTGACGAGTTGAAAGCGGTTTATCTGGATGTGGGCCGAGAGATCATGCGGCGGATCGCCGCCCTCGAACCCCGCCGGGACAACTCTTGCTGATGTTGTCTCTGTTCGGGTGTCGACCGAGGGGTGCATCTTGATAACGCCATCGTTGTAGGCCGACTCTGTGAGTCGGCGTGGCTTTCCATGCCCACTGCCCGCGCCGCCTCGCAGAGGCGGCCTACAGCACGCGCCATTTTTCGGCGGCGGTGCCCGAGAGTTGCCCTCGACCGATCGGCATTGAATTTCGTTCTTGTCTTGCCCGTAGATGGGAATCATACATCAGTAATTGATGTATCCATGAATTTGCTGGCACAACTCAGAAAAGGCACGACGGTGCTGGCGGTGCTCTCTGCGATGGAGCGCGGGGAAGTGTACGGGTACGGCATTCGGCGCGAGACGCATCACCGAACCAAGGGACTCTTCGCGATCAACGAGGGTGCCTTGTATCCGTTGTTGCACGCCCTGGAGCGCCACAGACTGGTGCGGGCGCGACGGGAGAAGGTGAAGGGGCGTTGGCGGCGGTACTACAGCATCACTGCCAACGGGCGGCGCGAGTTAGAGGTTGCCCGGCGTGAATGGTCCCATCTGCTGAAATCCCTGCAAGTGTTGCTGCGATGAGAGAACGTCCCACACCGATCCATCCGCCAACACCGCGTCCTCCTCTTTGACAGCCTCTGAACAACCATCGTCGTTTGGAGGGTGATACATCAGTAACTGATGTATCAACAACCCAGATCATTACGATTCACAAGCATCCGCTTATTAGTTCCACAGCATCAACTGGTTGCACGAATCGGTTATGATCTCTTGTGATGGGGTGTTTGTAAGTAATGCGGCGATAGGGACTTGTTCAAAGGCGTTGACACTCAGCACCTGCAGAATTTGGGACAGGCTCAGTTCCAGTTGGAGTTCCTTTCGCACAATCGCCACCAATACGTAGACGCAAATGGCGATCCATACCTGAGTCTTGACCTTACACGAGGAAAATCAGCGAAGACGAGTTTTTTGGCCCTACGAGAATACGATCGGGCAATTTCCTAATGGGCAATCGGCCTTGATGTTGGTCGCGGCGCGGTTGCGCTACGTCGTCGGCAAGCCGTGGAACTTTGTTGCGCGTCCGCCAGCATTCATGCCATCTATCTGTTGGAAATGGCTATCAGTTCACGCCAGATGTTGGAGTCCGCGCGCGAGGCACACCGCGAGGGACGATATGCGGAGGCCGAGTCCTTCTGCCGCGATTTGCTGGAGCGCACACCCGCGGATGGCGAAGTGCCCTATCTCCTGGGCTTGGTCCTGCATCAAACCGGCCGGGAATCGGAAGCGGAAAAGTGGCTCCTGCACTCAGCCGCGCTCGCTCCTCAATCGCCCAACGCCTATTACGCCCTGGGCTGCGTCTATGCTGCTGCGGGCGATGCTGCGAGCGCGGCGGAAGTGTTTGCCGCCGCCTTGCGGCGGAATCCCAACTACCTCAACGCCTATTACGGTCTGGGCAACGCCTGTTATAAACTGCGCGACTTCGAGCGGGCCGTTTCCCTCTATCGCCAGGCCCTCGCGCTGAACCCGCAAGATTACGAGCTCTGGAACAACCTGGGCCAAGCGCTTGAGGCCTTTCTCCGGACCGAGGAAGCCCTGGCCGCCTATGAACGCGCCATCGAAATCCAGCCCGAATTCGGTCTCGCCCGCAGCAATCACGCCTTGGCCTTGCTGTCGCTTGGCCGTCTTCAGGAAGGGTTCCGCGAATACGAATGGCGCTGGCGCAAAATCCCCCCCCGCCCGTACCCGCAGCCGTTTTGGCGCGGCCAACTGATTCCGGGGAAAACCCTGATGGTCTGTGCCGAACAAGGCTTCGGAGATACGATCCATTTCGTCCGCTTTACCCCCGAGGCGCGCGCGCGGGCCGGGCAAGTCATCGTCGAATGCCAGCCTCCGCTGAAGCGTCTGTTCGAGTACGCTCGTTGCGCCGACACGGTCATTGCGGTTGGGGAAACCCCGCCGCTGTTCGATTGTTACGTCCCGGTGATGAGCCTGCCACTAGTGCTGGGGAAAACGCTGGAGACCATCCCCGGGAATCCCTGGCTGGTTGCGCCGGTCGCCGAGGCTCTGCCCCAGGTTCCCCACGGGCATTTCAAAGTCGGGTTGGTATGGGCTGGTAATCCCACCAATATTAATGATGGCCGCCGCTCGATTCCCTTTCCGGATCTGGCGCCCATTCTCGCGAAGCCGGGAATCACCTTCTTCAGCCTGCAAGTTCCTGTACGGCCTCAGGACGAACCGCACGTCTGCGCCATCCCGAACCTTGTGCCTTTGACCGGGCGCATCAAGGACTTTTACGACACCGCCGGCTGCCTTGGGCAGATGGACCTTGTCCTCTCGGTGGATACCAGCGTCGCCCACCTCGCCGGCGCGCTCGGGAAACCGGTCTGGACCCTCCTCCCCCATCCTGGGGATTGGCGCTGGCTGCTTCAGCGCACCGATTCTCCCTGGTACCCAACGATGCGCTTGTTCCGTCAGTCCCAATCCGGCCAGTGGCAACCGGTCATCGCTCGGGTGGCCGAAGAACTGGGCCGTTGGGTAGCAGCCCGGAATTCCTGACCGTCCCTCCGTGCGGCCGATACTAAGGGCCGGCGCAATAATAAACGGTTCTCCTCAAGCAAGTACTTGATTTTCCGCAACAGGTCTTCGTTGGCGCTGCCGGTGATGTAGGCCGGCATTCCCTTGCAAGGAAGGGGATTTATAGTACACAGGGAGGTTTATCGAGGGCGAGTTTTTTGACCACAAGACCCCCCGGACACAGAGCCGGAAACACGAGTTATCACCCGGGTTGGAACGTGTGCGTCGAAACGATCGTTTCGACGCCAGAACTCAAGATAAGAGCCGAGTGCGGTCATACTGCTTGCTCGGATCTGTGCGGGGGGCCGGAGGCAACTCCGGTCCCTGCCGCGACCGAAAAGCCGGACCGGCCAGGCGCCAAGGCTTCATTTCCTGCCGCAACTGCTGCACTGTCTTTTGAATTCCGGTAGCGTGGCCCGTCTGCGTAGTCTGAACGTAACAAACCATACATGGCATGATCAACGTAGCAATCATGAAGCCATTCGATCCCACGGACGATTCCTTCAAGCTTGAATCCCAGACGCTCTGGAATCGCGCGGCTGCGGGTGTTCCGCGTGGCACACTCGATGGTGATGCGATTAAGTTTCCATGCATTGAATCCGTGATCGACCATCGCCCGGCAGCATGCCGTCATGATGCCCTGTCCCTGATGCGCCGCGTCCAACCAATAGCTTAAGGCCGTCCAGCGGTTTAACCAATCAACATTCAGATGGTTGATCATTCCGCAAAAATGTCCTTTGAACCATATGCCGGCATTAGCACCCCGGTTGTTCGCATGCTGCTGCTGCCAGACGGTAATGGCTTTTTCGACATCACCCACCGAACGCATGATGTCCACCCAAGGGTGCCAGCGACGCAAATACTCCCGGTTGCAATCAAGGAGTTTGAACAACTTTTCGCTGTGCTGCCGTTCAATCAGCCGCAACTCAGTCTGCTCGTTAACTGTGCAGTAAAACATTTGTCACCGAGATAATTCTGCAACGCAAAGCCGCCCTTGGTGAAAGGTGGCTTCGCCAATTTGCTATAAGGAGTGCCACCAGCTAGGAAGTCACATTCAAACCGTTGCCGTCACCGTCCACTGTGGAACTCATGGTTGCGCCGTTGCTCGAAGTGTTTGTGGTGGGCTGTGTGCTATCGTTGTCGACTTTGTGGTGATGGTGGTGGTGAAGGGACTTGAAGTCCTGCTTCAATGCTGCAAATGCGTCTTGTGCACCAGATACGTCGTTCGATTTCAGAGCGGTTTGCAGCGATTGAAAATCTTTGCTGATTTGGCTGTTTGGATCAGAAAGTGCGGCGGCAAGCGGCCCTTGGGAATTGTTCTGAATACCTTGTTGAATTCCGGTAAGTGCCGTCTGGGCGCTTGATAGATCCCCGGATTGGATGGCGCTCGCCAACCCCTGAAAATCTTGAGCCTGCTGGTTGAACCTGTTTTGAATCCTATCCCAATACGCATTTGTTGCAGAACTTACACCGGTCACACTCATGTTTTTTCCTTTCGTTAGCTATTCATTCACTGTCTCATCAAAAGAAACTGTATCGACAATGGGCTCACATTGAGCCGGACTGTTTCGTAGCAGCACAAGTGCCTACAGGCAAAAGCCCTTCATTTTGCGCAAGTTATGAACCTAGGGGCCGATTGCGCCGGGCAAAATCTGCCACTGCGATCAACTCCGTAGTCAGTAAATTCCGGTCTCCTGAATGTGTGTTTAAGGAGAGAAACATCGGATTACCTTACGGTACAATTCCCTGGCGGGAGTGACTTGGTGTGGTTACCTCTCGGACGCAGATAGGAAGATTCTTCACGCCGTGCGATCCCGCGAGCCTAGGCCCGGGCAAGTCCTCCGTGACTCTTAGTTCGTCTGCCCCGTCCCTGTTTGGCCGGCAGTCTTGAAGGTCACGGAGACCGGCTGAAGCGGCACGCCCTCCTGGCTGGCGAAGCCGACGTAAGTCTCGGAGTTGAGCATGAACTCGTAAGACCAATCCGGCTTGAGTTCGACCGGCACGGTCCAAACCTTGTGTTGCGCGTCAAAATGGGCGCCTTCGCCGATCTTGGGAAAACTGGGAAAATGCGGGCCTTTGCCCACCAGTGACCAGGACTTGTCGGCCATGGGCCGATCGAAGAGCACCTGAATGGAGATCAACCCTGGATCAACGTCTTGCGCCCCGTTGGCAGGAATCATGGAAACGACTTTGGGTCGCTTGGCAGCCAAATCAGCCTGCTTCTTCGCCGTCTCGGTAAAAAACGCGGCCAGGCGCGGGGAGAAGTCTTCCAGTGTTGGATACTTCTCGCGGTGCGCCTCATAGTCGCCCAGCAGGTCAGACATCTCCTGCATCCAGAGAAAGCCGTTCCGCTTCTCGACCTCAATGCGTCGACGGGCGGCCTCTTCCCCTTCATACTGGCGGAGATAACGGATGACGCAGGCGCGGACGAGTGACTCTTTCAACATCGTCTGTGCGTTGCCATAGGCCTGGGAGCGCATCCGCCCGGCAACGTTCTCAAAGAGGGCATCGCCTGACGCCCTGAGTTCGGCTAGATGGCGTTCGATGAGTGGATTGGCATAGGAATGGCAAAATTCATGGACGACTGTGGGCAGCACCGCGCGCGGAAATTCGGGCAAGCCCTGCTTGTCGGTCTGCCGCACGCCGAGAACGCAATAGAGTTCTTCGCTGCCATCCGCCGCCCGGAAGTGCAGGCCATAGGACCCGCCGCCACCACTGAGCAATCTCAGCACGACGGTGAAGCCGGCTTGCGGCCGTCGGCCAAAATAAGCGTCGAACCAGTCGAGATGGGCTTCCTTCTCCATGAGTGTCTGCATCCGCGTCACCGTGGTCTGATAGAGCGGGCGGTGCTGCTCGATGAATTCCTTGAAGGAGCTGTCTTTGACAAACTGCTGCGCCGCTGCCAGGAAATTGCTCACGTCCCCAGCAGTCCATCGTCTGTCCAGGCCCTCAGGCCAGGGTTGGAGCGGGAGCTTGAGTTTGACCTGCTCGGCATCGGTCAAATGGACCGCCATTTTCATGACGGCATCATAGGAAACGTTGTGGGTGCGGCGCAGCTCCTGGGCCAGATTGACCACCGCATGACCGCGAAACTTCCCAAACTGTTTCTCCGCATCCTCGTCGTAGGATTTCACCGTCGCCTCGCTGTACTCCGGGTTGCCAGCCAGGCGAAAGATGAGGCTCAAGAGTTCCACGCGCGGATCGACTACGACCCGCAGCGAGTGCGCGGAGTCTGGGGCCACCTGGCCGATGGCGCGGTTGGTGGATTCGGCAGCCATCACAGTCGATTGAGCCAACCCGGCTGCCGCTGCGATGACGAGAGTAAGCAGATGCATTGATTTCATTGGTTAGGCGACCTTTCTACGGTTCGAGTGGCGCGTTGCCAGAACAATCACGCAGACCAGGACCAACGGGACGATGATGGGCAGCAGGAATGGCAGCGCGACGGCGACAAGAATCAGCCCCGTCAGCGCCAACGCGCCCACAACCGCCAGCGCCGCAAACAACAGCAGCAGAACCAGGGTCGTCAGGAGTGTCTTCATCGACAGCGATTTCTCGTGAGGTTCGTATTCATTGCCGCCTCCACCAGTTTACAGAAGGAATCCCCGTGAAAGGTTACAAAACATCAAGGTTCAGGATCCCATGTTCACGGTTCAGCCGACATTCTCCATACGATTTACGCCCCGCGACTATCGCGGACCATTCAGTCGGATGAGCATTCGTACTATCACCTTTGACAATGCTGACAAGCCGATTCTGAGCCTTTGCCGTCGCTCCAAGATCGGATTCTTTCCCACGGAGAAGATCGTCGCTGCCCGTGGGATAAAAATCCTTATCCACAACCAGTGCATGCTGAATGACCAGATGCAGGAATGGTGGTCAGTGGGATTGACGTAGCTCTTCGTTGCCGCTGCCGGTGATGTAACACAGCATTCGCTTCCAAGGCATGGGATGTTCCTCGCCGCGATGTTACCCGAGGAAATTCAGCAAGGACGAGTTTTTTGATCACACGAGGTTTCCCGTTGCATTTGCGAAAGGGCACACACTGGTGTATGGGTGTCTCGATTTGTGAAACTTTTGGGATCTGAACGTCACCGAGACCAATGGTGGTTGCCGCTATTGCTTTTGGTGGGGGTGGTTTTCGGCACACCGGGCCGGGCGGCGGGCGGACAAGTCCTGCGCGGTCACGTACCGGCAGCGGTGGCGCGCTTGCAACCAATGGGCCGCCTGCCGGGCATGACGAATTTGGATCTGGCGATCGGGCTTCCGTTGCGCAACAAGGCAGGACTCGACAACCTGCTCCAGCAGATCTATGACCCGGCCAGTCCCCATTACCGTCGCTACCTGACGCCGGAGCAGTTCGCGGAAATGTTTGGTCCGACAGACCAGGATTACCAGGCTCTCATCGATTTCGTGAAGGCCAACGGCTTGATGGTGACCGGCAGGCATCCCGGTCGCGCCCTGCTGGATGTGAAGGGGTCGGTGGCGGCTATTGAGAAGGTTTTCCATTTGACGATGCGCGTCTACCAGCACCCGACGGAAGCCCGCACGTTCTATGCGCCAGAGGTCGAGCCGTCGCTCGACCTGGCTGTTCCAGTGTTGGACATCAGCGGCCTGAATAACTATGCCGTGCCGCATCCCAAGAAACTAATCCGAAAACCCGGCAGCAAGGCGAACAACGCGACGCCGAACGTCGGCTCGGGGCCAGGCGGTGCCTACACGGGTTACGATTTCAGGGCCGCGTATCTCCCGGGCGTCACCAATCTCATTGGTGCAGGTCAAGCGGTCGGACTGCTTGAGTTTGATGGCTACTACGCAAACGACATTGCGACGTATGAGCAACAGACCGGAGTGCCGAGCGTCACCTTGGCGACTGTCTTGCTGGATGGGTTCAACGGCGTCCCGACCACCGGCATTAACAGCGGTAACAGTGAGGTGGCTCTGGACATCGAGATGACGATTTCCATGGCACCGGGACTATCCAAAGTGATCGTCTATGAAGCCGGTCCGAATGGCATCGCGAACGACGTTCTGAGTCGCATGGCCTCGGACAATCAGGCCAAGCAACTCAGTTGTTCCTGGTCTTTTGGCGTTGATGGACCCGACGCGACTGCGGATCAATTCTTTCAGCAAATGGCGGCACAGGGACAGTCATTCTTCGATGCTTCGGGGGATAGCGGTGCCTTTTCCGGGTCGACATCCGTAGATTTTCCGTCGGATGACCCGTATATCACGCAAGTCGGTGGGACAACATTGACGACCGCCGGTCCGGGCGGCAATTGGATGTCGGAAATCGTGTGGAACTGGGGTTATATCCGCCACAGCGGCTATGTTGGCAGCGGCGGCGGGATCAGCACCAGCTACCCAATTCCGGGTTGGCAACAGGGCATTAGCATGTCCGCCAACCAGGGATCGACGACCATGCGGAACGTTCCGGATGTCGCCATGGTTAGTGATAACATTGCCATCGTAGCCGACAATGGCCAGCAGGAAACAGACGGCGGCACCAGTTTTGCAGCGCCGCTGTGGGCAGGCTTTATCGCCTTGGTCAATCAGCAAGCTGCAGCTTACGGTCGCCCACCTGTCGGACTTGTTAACCCGGCCATCTATGCGATCGGCAAGGGGGCGAACTATGCGTCTGATTTTCACGATATCACCACCGGCAACAACACCACCAGCAGCAGCCCCACCAAGTTCTTCGCGGTGACCGGCTACGACCTCTGCACCGGCTGGGGCACCCCGAATGGGATCAACCTGATCTACGCTCTCGCGGGCACCACCGTGCCGTCCGCCACCTTCAGCGGCCGCCCGACAACCGGGCCGGCTCCGTTGACCGTCACGTTCAGCGACAGTTCGACCGGCACCGTTACGAACCGGTTCTGGAACTTCGGCGATGGCGCGACGACCAACACGACGGCGACCAGCCTGTTGCACACGTATCATGCCGAGGGCACGAACACGGTGACCCTGATCGTCCGCGGTCCGCTGGGCGCCAGCACCAACACGCACCCCAATTACGTCGTCGTGACCGCGCCGGATACCACGCCGCCAACACTCACCATCCTGGAGCCCGCTGACTACCAGACCTTCACCAACGCCGGTGCAACCGTGACGGGCACCTCCAGCGACGCCAGCGGGATCGCGAGCGTGACCGTCAATACGAATGTCGCGACCCTCAGTGGCACCAACTGGTCGAAGGCCATCACCCTGTCTCTGGGAACCAACATCATCACGGTGATCGCCACCGACAACAGCGCGAACCACAATACCGACACGCAAGTGGTGCACGCGGTTCTTTCCCCAGTAAGCGTGGCCGCCCCGGTGGCGGGTTTCGGGGCGAGTCCAACGAATGGAGTCGCGCCGCTGCAGGTCAACTTCACCGATAGCTCGACGGGAACCATCACCAGCCGTTCCTGGAACTTCGGCGACGGGGGCACGAGCATGGCGGTTGATCCAAGCCACACCTACACCAACGCCGGGACGTTCTCGGTGAGTCTGTCGGTGGTCGGGCCGGGCGGGACGAACACGCTGACCAGCGCCAACCTGATCACGGTCACCGTTTCGCCGGTCAACCTGCCGCCGGTAATCACCTACGGTCCCGCGATCACCAATTCGTTGCTGCAGGTCGGCAATGTGGCGGTGGTCGTCACCGGAGAGACCAATGTCTTTGCGGTGATTGCCTTTGATCCCGAGGGGCGCACGCTGAGCAATCAATGGTTGTTCGGCGACGGAACCAGCAGCGGTTGGTCGACGTTGGGCACGGTACTCCATGCCTACACCACCAATTGCGGGCCTTACACAGCCCGCGTGACCGTTTCCGACGAACAGGCTACAACGAGCAGCAACTTGAACGTGGCCGTCGCCTGCCAGTTGACCATCACCAAACTCCAGGTGAAACTGAACTTCGCCAAACCGAATGCGGACAGTGTCGGCCTCAGTGGCACTCTTGATGTTGGCACGAACTTCAATGTGACGGCCAAACTGGTTACGTTGGACATCGGCGGGGCGCAGTTGGCGTTCACCCTCAATGCCAAAGGGCGCGGCGCGAACGCCTTTGGAAGTTGCAAACTGGCCTACAACAAGAAGACGAAGCTGTGGACGTTGAGTGCACAACTCGCCAAGGGTTTCTGGCAAACAGCCTGGGCCACATCCGGTTTGGAAAACTCGACCGTGTCCAAGCCGGGCGTTTCGGTCACGGTGACGGTCATTGTGATCATCGACACCGAAGCCTTCGCCGGTGAGCGCACCATGCTCTACACCGCCACGTTGAACAAGTACGGCAGCGCGAAGTAACGGGCAACATTCAGCCGCCATAGCCAGCGGTCAAAGGGCGTATCTGGACTGAGAAAGGGTTTCCGGGGTCCACACGGTTAAAACTTGAAATGTCAGCTTGGCAGGGATTCAGCGGCTGAGGTTGCTCACGCCGATGCCGAGCTGACCACCCGTCGGGGTGGTAATCGCTGGAAGAACAGGTGGGAATGGCGGCGGTCTGCCGGCGTGTGTTTGAAAGATCGATCTGGATGCTGGTGAGGGCAGCGATGATCCTCTCCGTAGTAAGGAATCCGATCTTGGAGCGAAGGCAGAGGCTCAGAATCGGCTTGTCAGCACTTTCAAAGGTGACATGATGAGTGTTCGTCCGGGTGAAGGGTCAACGATAGTCGCGGGGCGTAAGTCATATGGGAAATGTCGGTTAACAAGGAATCCCCTGTGCGCCGCAACCCGTTGGGCGCCGGCAAACAAAATCACTGACAACCTGCAAGGAGAGACGCCATGAACCTAAATCAATTGATCGAGCGGGTCAGAAACATTCTGTTGAATCCCAAACCGACTTGGGAAACCATCAAAGGCGAGACCATGCCGGTCGCACAAATTTTCAAGGACTACTTAGTTCCGCTGGCGGCGATTCCGGCTGTGGCGATGTTCATCCGCGGCTCCCTGTTCGGCTTCAGTTATGGGTTTGGACGTTTCCGCCAACCCATTGTCAGCGGACTGCTGGGCGCCGTTCTTTCGTATGTCCTGACCCTGGTGGGAATCTTCATCGCGGGCAAAGTCATCGACGCGTTGGCACCGACTTTCGGGGCAACCAAGAACGATCTGAACGCGTTCAAAGTCGCGGCGTATTGTTGGACGCCCGCCTTGATTGCCGGGGTCCTGAGCATCCTGCCGCTGCTAGGGATTTTGGGGTTGCTAGCCGGTCTGTATGGGATTTATCTGCTGTATTTGGGATTGTTGGCATTGATGGCCTGCCCCGCCGAAAAGGTAATCGGCTATACCGTGGTCTGCGTGGTGGTGATGATCGTGATCAACGCCCTAATCGGGCTGTGTGCGGGGATGGTCACCGGGCGTATGGTCAAATGACTCGTCTATCTCTAAGGCAGACTGAATGACGAGTTGCTGGAATCATGCACGCAGTGGGTAACCCGCCATCCGGACGCGGCTCCTCCTACCGGTTTGACATCCGGCGGTTCCGCAAGCGTAGGAAACTAAAGCAATGGGCGCCGCAATTTTTCGCGGGCATCGGGCGCGGCGTAAGCGGCCAATACCTCTCCAAAGTAGACGCGGTGGAAGTCGCCGCTGACATAGGCGGACGCCTTGATGTCCGCCGCCAGGTTTGCCGGGATCACCTCGTTGGTATGCACGACCCGGCACTCGTAATGCACCACGGCCTGCTCGATGATGGGTACGCGGACTTTCTGGGCTGCCACAGTCGTCAACCCTGTGTGAGAGAATTTGTTGCCGTCCCGGCCCGAGGCGCTGCCGCAATGCTGGATCGCCTCGGCGAACGCAGGGGGCAGCACATTGACGGTGAACTCGTCGACTTGCTCCAGACGACTGTAGGTGAACCGGCTGGGGCGGACCAACACCGTCAGGATCGGCTTGCTCCATACGGAACCGCCCGTCAACCAGCCGATGGTCATCACATTGGGCTTCCTGCCTGAATCCGCGCTGCACAGCAGCAACCCCTCGCGGGTCAATGCGTCAATGGTCTCCTGCCAGAAATCAAAAAGCCTGATCGGTTGCTTGTTCATTGTGCCTCACCTCCGCACCTGTTCCTCATGCACCAGATCGCCAAGGTCGCGCCGCTCGCGTACCCCAGCCGCTTCCGTCGGAACGCCAATCGGCAGGATCGCAACCGGCCGCCAAGCAGCGGGTGCGCCGACAATCTCCCGCACCTCGTCCTCATGGAACGCCCCGACCCAGCATGCGCCGAGGCCCGATGCGGTCGCCGCCAGTTGGGCATAGGCGCAGGCAATCGTCGCGTCCTGCATGGAGTAAAGTTCGGCTCCGCGCAACCCGTATTTGGCGCGGTTCCGGTCGGGATTCGCGAGGAACACAAGCGCCAGAGACGCCTGGGCGATGAACGATTGATCGAGGGCCGCCTTTGCCAATTGCCGCTTCCTCTCGGCGTCGCGAATGACGACGACCTCGAAAGCCTGCAAGTTGCCGGCCGATGGTGCGTTGTTGACCGCTTCCAGAATCGTTTGCAGTGTCGCGTCCTCGACCGCTGTGCTTTGAAACGACCGCACCGAGAACCTGCGATCTATGACCTCAAAGAAATCCAAACCCATTGTGTCCTCCTACCGCAGTGTCTCTGACATGGTTCCTACCTGGCCGGTTGGGTTGCTGGAGAGACCGTGATGATGGGGGCGTCTTCCTGCACTTCGATCTTCAGACCGGAGGTATCGAGATCCACGGCGTTCTGGATCCTCAGGCCGCGCTGGGCAGTGAACCGGCAGTTTTCGAACTTGAGGTCGCGGATCGGACTGTCTTTCAGGCCGTGAATCACGCCGCCGGTCTGGGCCGTGCCGGCAAAGTTGATCAGGCGCACATTGCGCACCACGGTCAGCACCTTCGCCGGCGGAGCGAGCGGCGGCGCCATCCGCCATTCGAGGTTGAACTCGAACGCCTGCCGGGGATTGTTGAGCTGAATATCGCGGTACACGATGTCTTCGACCACGCCGCCCCGGCTCGGTTGTGATTTGAACCGTGCCGCCGCGCCGGTGCCGGTGAACGTGCAGCGTTCGACCAGCACGTGGCGAATCGAGCCGCTGACTTCCGATCCCATCGCGATGCCGCCGCCCGAGCCGATCGTGCAATCGCTGATGGTGATGTTCTCAGAGGGCCGGTTCACCCGCAGACCGTCCTCATCCTTGCCGCATTTGATGGCGATGTTGTCGTCGTTGCAGGCGATGTCGCATCGGGTGATCCGCACGTTGCGGCAGGAATCAACGTCGATCCCGTCGGAACTCGGGATCCGTTCGATGGCGCGGATGTTGATGTTGTCCGCGACCACCTCTTCGCAGTAAAGGAAATGCAGGCACCACACGGCCTGCCGTTGCAGGTGCAGGTCGGCAACACGGATGTTACGGCAATTGGTGAAACAGATCATCCGTGGCCGGCCCCGGCGCGGTCCCGCGCCAGCAGAGGCAGCGTTGGTGGCCCCGGCAGTCGGGGCGGCGGCCCGTTCCACCTGCTGGGTGGTTTGCGAAGTTGGCTGGTTGGTGACGCCACCCCGGCGGCGGCCGCCAAACCGTTGCATCCAGAGGTCGCCCGAGCCATCGATCATGCCTTCGCCGGTCATCGTGACATTCGTCATGTTGTCGAAGTTCAGGAACGCGCAGGTCCATTCGCGTTCGATCCCCTCCCATCGGGTGCGTATCTGCGGGTAATCGTCCGGATTCACGGTGCCCTTCAGGACACCGTCCTTCTCCACGACCAGATCGACGCCCTTCTTGAAGAACAACGCGCCGCTCATGAATGTTCCTTTCGGCACGACAAGGACGCCGCCGCCGTCGGCCGAAATGCGGTCGATGAGAGCCTGGATGGCTCTGGTGTTCACCGCTTGTCCGTCGCCGACAGCGCCTGAGTTGGTGATAACGTAGCGCTTGAGCGTGGCCTTTGCGCCGAGCTCGGACGCGGCAAGTTGGCCAAACAACAGGGTGCTGGTGAGTAAAACGAGTATTGGCGAACGGTTGGTATTCATGATTCGACCTTCCTCCTGCATCAAGTCGCGATGTCGCTTCGGTGACCATGTTCTCTCACGCCTGAGCCCGCATGGTCAAGCAGTTCAGCCGGGCCCACGCCCTCCCTTCCTCGGGGATGGACAAACTCAGAACCCTGGTTCAATATGAATGCCCTCGGACTAACACAAACTCCGGCTCGAAAAAAGCGGTCGGGTACCGGTGGGGAGATGAGTTCCCTGGCGGCGGTTGTCAGGGCTACACAGGAGAATGGTAAAATGAAAACGAGAACCCTGGCCGAGATGGTGCGAAACCTTGCCAAGATCCTGTTGGCGCTTCTTTGTTTGAACAGGGCCGCGGCCGCAGACCGGCCCTGGCTTGAAATCACCGGAGCTTCTGTCTCCGAGGTAGCCGCCCAATTCCAGGCCCCGCCGCCCGAAAACGGCATGACCCTCTGGTGGGGTTGGGACGGCCCTGTGAGTCCGGAGGTCATCCGGCGAGACCTGGATCGCATCAAAGCGATGGGGTTCACCGGCGTCATGATCGAAGCCGGTAACCGGATGGAACAAAAGTATCTCACGCCCGGATGGTTCAACTTGTTCAAGATTGCGGTGGAGGAGGCGAAGACACGCAACATGCGGGTCTGGGTCGAGGACGAAGGCAAGTACCCCAGCGGGTTCGTTGGCGGGAAGTTCACCCAGGAGCGTCCCGACTTGTGCATGCAGGCGCTGGCCACCGGCGAACAGATTGACGTGGCCACCGGTCAGACGGTCACGCGCAAAACCACTCCGGATACGATTTGTGCGGTGGCCTACAACCTGGATAACAACGAGAACAAGGTCCTCGAAATCAACAATGGCGAGGTCGCGTTCACCGCACCGCCTCAGGGGAAGTGGCAGATACGGACGATGCGCCACGTGTTCCGCAGCGGCGCGACGGCCTGGGTCGACAATCCGACCGGGGCGAGAAAGGACAACTCCGCCTCCCTGTGCGATTACCTCAATCCGGAAGCGACGCAGAAGATCCTCGAATGGACTTACGAAGGCTACAAAAGAGCGGCGGGCGATGAGTGCGGCAAGACATTCATGGGTTTGATGTCCGACGAGCCGGCTCTCACGGGCACGCCGTGGACGCCGAAAATGCTGGAGGAATTCCAGAAGCGCAAGGGTTACGACGTGCGCCCCTATCTGGCCTGGATTTCAGGGAACGAGAGCCTGCCGGAAGCGGCGCAGCGGGCGAAGGCGGATTACTGGGATGTCTGGTCGGACCTTTTCGGTCAGAACTACTTTAACAAGTTGGCCGGTTGGTGCCGGGCAAACAATCTGGAGTATATCTGTCACCTGGACAAAGACGACAGCAATCCCACCTTTGTCCGATCTGGCGGCGACTACTTCAAGGACATGCGTAGCGTCGGCATTCCCGGGATCGACGTGATCTGGGCCCAGATCTGGTTTGATCACGAGGCGGATTACCCGAAGATGGCCTCCTCGGCGGCGCACCTGTTCGGCAGGCCGCACGCGTTCACCGAAAGTTTTGCTGCTTTCACCAACCCTGTGGATGTTCCGACTGCCAAGTGGGTCATTGATTATCAACTCGTCCGCGGGATCAACATGATCACCGCCATGTCCATGAGCGCCTCCAGCGGCGGTGGTCGCGGTGGTGGCACGAATGCAGCGCCGGCCGCCGTGCCGGGCACCGGGTTGGGAGTGGCGGCCAGCGCCAATTCGCCCGCCACGAACAATGCAATGGCCGCTCAGGGTCGCGGAGCAGGCGGCGGAGCCGGTGGTGCGCCTGCTGCGGGTGCAGCGAGAGGCCCCAGATTTTATTCCCGCCCCGAGTTTCCTGCCGTGGCCCGATACGTCCATCGCGCCTCGTATCTATTGTCGATGGGACGACCAGCCGCTCAGATCGGCATTTACATTCCCACCACCAGCCTCTGGCTGGGTGACGCCGCGTCGGACAAGAGCAACCTGGCCATCGCGCAGAAACTTCTGGAGAACCAGCGCGACTTTGACTGGGTGGATGAACAGGCGCTTTCCTCGGTCCTGAAGTTGGAGGGCGCGGAGCTGAAGAACCTGAGCGGTCAGAGCTACCGCGCCGTCATCGTCCCCTCCGTCAGCGCGATTTCCAAGGCGGCTTTGGACCGCCTTCAAGCGTTCGCGAAAGCGGGTGGCCGCGTCGTCTTTCTGGGCCGCACGCCCTCGCTGGTCGCGGAAAAAACCTTTCTCAAGGCCGCTGCAGCGCCGGACCTGGGCTGGGCGATTGTCGAGCCCTCAGGCGAGTTGACGCCCCGCGTGATGGCAGCGCTGCCCCAACCCGATGTGATCTTGGACCAGCCCTGTGCCCCGGTGAAATACGTGCACCGCCACTGGCGCGACGCCGACCTGTATTTCTTCTTCAACGAGGGGACCGAGAAACAGTCGCGTAAGGCGGTTCTGGCTGGAAACGGGTTGGCGCAGGTCTGGGATGCCGCCTCGGGAAGCGTCGCGGTTGTGGAAGGCTCGACTTCGGAGAACGGCGCGGTGAGCGTGCCGCTGGCGTTGGAGCCACATGAATCGAAGTTTGTCGTCGTCGGCCCGCTCCCGTCCCGAATAGCGGCCAAATGAGAAGAGCCAACCCGCCGGCTCGAGTGGCCGGCAAACTGTTGTTCAGTTCGATGAAAGGAGAGTTGATGAAATCGTTGCTTCGTACATTGACGGGACTGATATTGATCGCGGTGTCCGTCTCCGCGCAGACCGAGAAACCCATTGTGCTGCCGAGACCGCAAACCGATGGCGGCAAACCGCTGATGCAGGTGCTCAAGGAAAGACAATCCGGGCGCGAGTTCAGTTCCGAGAAACTCCCACCCCAGTTGCTTTCGAACCTGCTGTGGGCGGCCTGGGGTGTGAACCGTCCCGACGGACGGCGCACGGCGCCCTCCGCGTCCAACCGCCAGGAGATCGATATCTACGTGGCCACCCCCGAGGGCCTGTACCTCTACAACGCCACAGACCACCAGCTCCAGCCGTTGGTGAAGGAGGATCTCCGCGCAGCGACCGGCCGGCAGCCGTACGTCGGCCAGGCGGCGCTCAATCTCATTTACGTGGCAGACCAGACCAGGATGGGACGGCCGGACGATAGCACCGCGTTCGCCGACACCGGTTTCATCAGCCAGAACGTTTACCTTTTCTGCGCTTCGGAAGGACTGGCGACCGTGGTCCGCGGGAGCGTCGACCGCGAATCGCTGTCCAAGCTCATGAAGCTCCGTCCGGACCAGAAGATCACCCTTGCCCAGACGGTGGGCTACCCGAAGAAGTAAAATGGCATAGGGTAAAGATACTCATCCTCAACCAGTGGCAGGAATAGTGGCCTGTTCCATGCAAAAACTCATCCGCATTCAATTGGCGCAAGCTTCGTGATTTGGAGCCAAGCATCTGCGACAACTCGCGACAAGCCGCGCTCAGCAGATCTTTGTAGTTGATGATACTCGTTTGCGCGAGGGCGTAGATGACGGCACCGAAGCCGGCCTGGTTATAGAAATGCAATGCGTTATCTCGGTAGGCACTCACCAGCTCAAGGTTTCGGCGAACGGGCAGCGGTTCGATGCCTGCGGGGAAATGACGTTCGGCCTTGATAAATGCATCTGTCCAAGAAAGGGTTCTGTAAGGCTCGTTGCGCTTCTTCTTATAAAAAATCGTGTCACCGTTCTTAGAGACCAGCGCCTTGAAAAGAAGTTCCCACGCGTTGATCAGCAGAATTGCGAAACACTCGTCTCGGTACTCGATCTTGGGCTTGTTATAGATCTCAACCGCCGCCAACAGTGCCGCCTTGCTGTTCTTCAGCAAATGCCGATAAGAACCCCGGTAGTTCATAACTCCCTGTTGAATGCCTTGTCGAAGGAAATGTCGCTCCTACGATTTCTTCGCACGGTTGCGCGTTCGGTAGTTGGCCGGCGTTTCACGAACGACGGCTGGTTTTCCCGGTGAAACCAACACCGCCTTTCCGTTCTTCCACACTGCGATCGGACGACCTTCGCGACGATGTTGTTCCACAACCTTTGCAACGGCTGACTTGAGAGCGGTCAACGCCTTGCGCGTCATTGGATCTTTGGAAATGGCGGTTCGTTTCATCCTTTTACCTCACGGAGCAATCGCTCGTACAGCACGACATCATAGACCGTGGTCACTCCGTCTGCATCCTCAAAAATCAAACGAGGATCGTCTGTCGAGTTATCAAAGAGGCGGAGTTTGTCGACGAATGGCCGATAGAGATCGAACAGATTCTGCAATGTTCGGCGATACCGGCGACGAACATCGCGAGCCGGCACATCGTGCCCGCCTTTCTTAACGCGCTGGCGAATGCGAAGCAGGGCCAGTTCCGGTCCTGGAATCCACAGATAAAACATATGGATGCGGTACTCAGTGGCACGCAATTGCCGGATTACGCGGACGTAGGAACGCCCGGACAACGTCGTCTCGAAAGCGAAATCGGCTCGACCTTCGCGCATCTCTTGAATGCGTTCCAGAACCAGGCGCCCAGCACGCGCTAGGGCAGCCTCAGGATCGAACGGCGACAGGCCGTGGGCAATCCAAGTCGGAGTTTATGAAGTTGACGCAATCGGCGTAGTGCGGCAGGAACTCTGTGGCAAAAGTGGTCTTACCGGCTCCGTTCGATCCGGCAATAATATAACAGTTTGGTTGCACGGTGTGGGGCATCTAATCGGCTTTCTTGCCCGGCTTGCGGTAGTGCTTGCCGCCCACAACGACGATGCGTCCGTCGGTGAAGTAGTGCTGCTCGAAAATCTGGTCGTCCGTCCACTTGGCGGCATAGAGCTTGGGCAGGACGTATTTCCTACAGGTGTCGGCTTCAGTCCCCACGATGGCCGCAGAGCCTACCAAAGCCCTGGACTGGGAACAAGCCGCGATGCCTTTCCATACCCGCACATGACCGGACGCCCGCGCTACTGTGATGCGGCTGCCTGAGTTGAACAGGCTTCCAGCCTGTTGGAGCTGTGCGTGGTGCCAAGACCGAACGTTGCGGTGGTTTCCGAAGGGCCATTGTCGCTCTGAGTGACGCGCAAAAACGATCAGAAGCCGATTCTACACGATTCACGCCCAGCCCGGAAAACCGGGAGCGCGGCCGCCGGTGAGTTCATCTAGTTGTGGACGCAGGCAACGTTTCTTTGGTTGCTCTGCCAACTCCCATCGCGACCGCGCTCCCTGATCTGATACCTGGTTCAATTCTTCCGTCAGGGTCCCAACCGGATCCGGTAGTAATTGTTGGTTCCACTCGAATCCGCGTAGCTCGCGCTGGTATCGCCGGGGACCCCGATGACGATCGGCCCGCTAATATCGCTGAAGTTATTGCTGTACCCACCGCTGCCGTCGCCCACCGCGCCTTGCACCACGTTGGTGCGGACGCCCGCCGTGGACCAGGTAATCGTTTTCGTCCCGCCCTGTGTCACCACCGAGGTGATCCGGAACACCGAGGCCGGATTGGTCGGATTCAGACCCAGAAGGAACTGGTTCATATTGTCGATGCCTTTGCCCAGCGGATCTGCATTGGGGTCGGCCTGAGGACAGCCGGTGCAGTTGAAGTACTGTTGCTGCCACGCTTGGAAGGCGGTGATTGCGGTGATCAGGTTGTTCGACACGAGGGTGCTGTTGGCGCCAAAGGCATTGCTGGCGGTCAGCGTCACGGTGTAGGTGCCGGCTGCGTACGAATGCACGAAGCTGGCGCCACCGGTGGTGCTGCTGGTGCCGTTACCGAAATCCCAGAACAGCGTGATGTTCGGCGATCCGCTCGATGTATCCGTGAAGGTCACGCCCAACGGTTCGGTGCCTGAAGTCGGGCTGGCGGTGAAGCTGGCTACAGCCGCCGTGCCCGTTACGGTCAGCGTCGCGCTGGTGCTGGTGACAGCGCCAGCGATGTTCGAAACGATCACCGAATACACACCGGCATCGCCGGCCAGTGCCGGCGAGATGTTGAGCGTGGCGTTGGTGCCGCTGACCACATTCGTGCCGTTCTTGAGCCACTGATAGGTTGGATCAGGAATACCCGTGGCGCTCACGGAGAACGACGCGAGTTGGCCGGCTGCCACAGTCACGTTCACCGGGTTGGTGAGAATATTGGGGGCCAGTTGCGGCGACCAGCCGTACAGCCAAATGCTGGCGCTCGAAGCCGCCACCAAGCGCGCGTCGCCGTTGGTCAGCACGGTGAGACCGAGCGAAGCCGAGGCCGTGTCGGTCAGATTGCTGTTGTCATATTGCCACAGGATGTAGCTGTTTGTAATGGTCGCCGACGGGGGCACGTAGAGGCTCGTGTCGATGTGGCATTTGATGAAGGCCGCGTTGCCGTCCGGAGCGCCGTTCGAACCCACCGGTGTCATGTTGCTAACGGTGTTGTCGCTTCTCGTCAGTAGGCAATCCACGATTGAAAAGCCGTTACTCGCGTACCGGCCATCAGGCCCGAGCCAGCCGGGCGGTGTGGGGCCGTTGTCGGTGCGTGGGGCAGTCAGGTTATACGAGCTCGCGGTAGGAATGGTGCGCATTTCGCAGTTGGTAAAGAACAGGTTGCCGCCGCCCCAGATGTAGTCAAAGTTGCCCCGTATCAGGCTCTTGAAGAAATACCCCTGGGACGAGTTTAGGTTGGCCAGAATGGTGTCCTGGCGGCTGTTCAGGTCGGCATTGTACATGATGAACCGGGCGGCTCCCGATTCAATCATCAATGCTTCAGCTTGGCTGCCGCCTTGCGGCGTGGTGTTGACGAGCGTCATGTTCTCAATCGCGATGTCGTTGCTGTAAACCTTGAACGCCATCCGGAAATGCGTGCTGCCATTGTTGTTGTTGTTGTTGGTATATCCAACGACCGTGCCCGAACGACTCTGGCCACGGAACGTGACATTGTTCTTGTTCCGGGTGGAAACGATTTCCGTGTAGGTGCCGTTGCGGATGTTCACCAGCGTGTAGGTGGTGTTGCCGTTGGGCAGAGAATCCAGCGCGCCCTGAACGGTGCAGAAATCACCATTGCCGTCGAAGGCGACCATCAGATTACTGGGAATGGCCGGGGCAGACTTGGTGGTGAACTGCCACGCATTGGTGGCGGTGATGCCCGCAAACAGGGCGCCATTGGTATCGGCGAACGTGCCTTGATCCACCGTGACATAATACGTCTGGTTGGAACTCATCACACCCAGATGCGGATAGATGGCGACCGTATTGTTCGTAATGATGACCGGGAAGGTGTTGAAACTCTCCGTCCCGATGGTTCGCGGCTGTAAGTTGCCGAGGCTCGTGTCGATCGTATCCACGGGCGTGACGTTGTTGGTCGCGTTGAAGATCTGGATCTTGCCTGTGCCCCTCGAAACCGGCACCCGGTCAAACGTCAGATACAACGGGGTATCGTAACACACGTTGACCGCACTGTTGGATGGCGTCAGCGTGCCACTCATGGTGGAAAGGACCGTCAGCGTGGCGTCGGTGCTGGTCACCGAGCCGACGACGTTGGCGACGATGACATGGTAGGCGCCCACGTTGGCCGGTGTGGCGCTGGGGATCGTGTAGGTCGCATTGGTGGAGCCACCGACAAGAACATTGTTGAAATACCATTGATAGGTCGGCGCTGGCACACCATTGGTGGAAAGCACCGTGAACGACGCGCTTTGCGTATTCGTAACCGTGACGCTTTGGGGCTGTACGGCAATGGCCGGTGGGACAACCACGTGCAAGACCGCGCTGTTCGTCGTCGTGCCAACACTGTTGCTCGCGATGATGGAGTACACGTGCCCGTCCAGCGCATACGTGACTCCCGGGATAATGAGCGAAGTATTCGTGGCACCGGAGATATCCACGCCGTTGTCCTGCCATTGCTGGGTGGGCGTGGGGATGCCGACGACCACGGCCAAGAACGTAGCGCTGTTGGGTGAAATGACATTCTGATCTTTTGGACCGCCGATCAAGGGAGCCGCCGTATTGGTGGTGACTTCCAGCGTCATGCAGTTGGTGACCGAACCTGCGAAATTACTGGCGATCAGGCAATACTGGCCGCCGTCAGCGACCTGGGCGTTCAGGATTGTCAAGGTGCCGCTGGTGCTGCCGGAAATCGTGGAGCCGTTACCCGTGGGGCCATCCACCACGTTGACGCCTCCCAGTTGCCACTGCAAACCGGGGGCGGGCACACTGGTGACCACCGTGCTGATGGTGACGTTGGTGTTGGTGAAAACGGCTTGCGGATCCGGACCGGTGATGGTGGGTGGCAGATCCACGGAAATGACGCCCTGCGGCCCCAGTTGTGTGGTGTCCCAGATCAGAGTGCCCGTCAGAGATGTCAGATTGGTTGGGCCAAAATTGCCGGATTGACCGGTGAAGGCGAGTACCTTGAAGGTATCTCCGCCGACCAATGCCGCGCCGACATTGTTGATGGCCAGTTTCCCGGCCTGGCCAGCGGTGCCCGCGACGGTGAGCAGGTCGTTGCTGCCGGCCTGATTCTTGTCGAGCTTGAGGACGGTCGTCGAAGTGGAAGCCAGCGTCAGGTTGTTGGAGAAAGTAAGTGCCCCGACCGAGTTGCCGAACCCGGGCGACAAAGTTCCTGCATTCGCGAATCCGACGTTGCCCACAATCGTGCCAAAGCCGCTTACTGTGCCCGAGGTGTTGGTAACGCCTCCCGTTACTTTCAGCAGACCGCCGGAGAGGACAAGCGAGTTCCCAGCAGCGGTGAGAAATGCGAACGTAGCGTTGGTTACGGTTCCATTGCTGCCAATGGTAAACACGTTATTGAATCCAGAGGCGTTGCCGATAAAGAGCTGACGGCCTCCACATTCCCAGACAGCGCCCCCTTGAATCGTCACCGTGTTGTTGGATGAACCGGCTGAAGAGCCGATGCTGCCGGTATTCCTGGTGAACAACCTTCCACCCGTATCCAAAAGGAGCGAGTTGAAAAAGCCGCCATTTCCCACCTGGATCGTGCTGAGCGCGACGATCGAACCCGAGTTGGAGACCACCATAGAGTTGAAGGCGGTAGCTGCGCCGTTGCCGACGGCAATGGTGGTTTGATTCGACCAAAACGAATTTGGGCCACTGACCACGACTTTGGAGCCGTTGGCGCCCGTGCCGTTCGCAATGACCAGATTGCCGTCAACAACAACACCATTGGTGAGGTTCACGGTCGCGGGTCCATTGCGGCCGACAATCAACCGGGCATTGCTTGGGGATGCAGCAGCGTTGGTGCAGAGGATCGTTCCCCCTGCGATGTAAACGATCGAGGTTCCCTGCTGACCGAAGACAAACCCCGAGGCGCTGGTCGTGTTGCCGCTCAGGCCAGCAAACGTATTCGTGCCAAGGTCCAAGGTAAGATTGAGGGTGCCGGAACCTGAGCCGGCGCCAAATAAAGCAAATCCAATATTCGCAAAGTTATTCGTCAGAGGTATGTCCAACGGGCCCGATACGGTGATGGTCGCGGTGTCAAGGGGTCCACCCGGGCCGCCGATTGGGCTCCAAGCATTGGGATCGTTGAAAACGGCACCGGTGGTATTGGTCCAAAGGAAACCAGCCGCTTGAACGTCGGCTCCGCCCGCGAACAACCCCAGCCCAAGAAGGGCCATGGCAAGAGTTCTGATTGATTTGTGAAATGTGTGTGTGATTGCCCGAAATAGATTCATCGTGTCCATGGCTTCTCCTCTTCTGATACCTTTACCCGTGAATAATTGAATTTGCCCAGGGGCAGGTTGGTACATGCCGCGTGGCGCTGCCGGCGCCTTGTTCCTTGAGGTGGTTTTTGCCTGAGAATTCCCTGCTCCATCATTCCCTTTCTCGCAAGATCGCAAGATCGCAAGATACGCACCTTAGAACTTCTGTGACGGGCCGTCAATTTGGCGATCCTGCAAAAATCATTGAATAAAGTGCGTTATGCCCTTCCTGTCCGGCGGGGCGTACAAGTGGCGGGTCTGGAAGGGAGTTGTGAACTGCTCCCCGCTCAAATCCCGGGGTAGCGGCTGAACTTCTGGCGGTATTGTTTGGGCGACATTCCGGCCGCCTTGCGGAAGGCAACCCAAAAACTGTTCACGCTCTGATAGCCGCACATCGCGGCGACGGTTTCCGTTTTCTCGGTGGACGAGGTCAACAGTTGTTTCGCACGTTCGATACGGACACGATGCAGTTCGTTTCCGGGGGACCGGCCGGTGTGTTCCTGAAACGCCTGATGGAATCCACGCAGCGACATGGCCGCGACCGCCGCAAGATCGCGAACGCCGATGGGTTCGTGATAGTGGTCCCAGATGAAGCGAAGGCTGCGAGCAATGCCCTCGTGGTTCACCGCCAGCAGGTCGCTGCTCTTGCGAATGATCAGACCCGACGGCGGCACGCGAATGGGCTCCCTGGGCGGCGGCTTGCCATCCATCAATTCATCCAGCAGGGCGGCGCCCCGATACCCCATGGCTTCCAGGTTCGGTTCCACGCTGGAAATGGGTGTCCGCATGGTGTCCACAGCCAGCAAGGAATTGTCTGCCCCGACGATGGCGACCTCGTCCGGCACGGTACACCCGGCGCTCTCACAGGCTTCCAGGACGTCTACCGCCATCCAATCGGTAGCGGCAAAAACGGCGAGAGGTTTTGGCGCTCTCGTCAACTCATAGGCCAGCCATTTGCGTTTGCGCCTCCATTCTTCATGGCGACCGGCGGGGTGGTAAGCGGAAGACAGATGCCAGCGCAGCCAATTGCATGGTTGCCCGGCCGCCCGCAAAGCTTGCACAAACGCATGGCCTCGCTCCTCGAAGCTCCAATTGTCGGAATCACTGTAATAGGCAAATTGGGTCAGGCCACGCGAAAGAAAATGGTCGGCGACAAGCCGCGACACCTGTGCGTGGTCGGTGAGGACGCGGGCGAATTTCAAATGCGGCCGGCGGAAGCTGAAATCCACCGTCGGCTTTCCCGCGCCGACGACAAACTCCGCCAGGTCATCTCCCGCTCCCAGCCAGGCCAGGATGCCATCGCCGTCCCACCCCCAGGGAATGACCTTTTCTCTCGTCACGTCGGGTGACAGGTGCCAGCCGTGCTCCTGCGCGTACTGTTCAATCCCGCGGTGAAGACGGTGTTCATACCAGCCCATCATAAGAAGAACCCGCCGTTGGCGCCTTTGCATCGCATCACTATGGAGTGTCGGACGGCTTCTTTTCAAGGCGGAATGGCGCCAAGGGCAACCGGCGGGGGCCGGTCACTTGAGATGGTAGAGATCCTTGACCTGTTTGAGTTTCTCAAAGCTTGCAGTCATGTAGTGCGGGACCTGTTCCGATGACAGATAGAGTATCTCTGACGTTTCACGGCTGGCCTTGAGATCCAACGAGAAGTTGCCGTAACCGTACCCCATGAAGTAGGCAACGGCATCACCGAGATTCACACACGCAGCGAGCCGTTCATGGCCTTTCGCCTCCGAGGGCCGATGATGATGAAGGACGGCAGAGATCAGATTTTGGGGCAGCTTCCATCGCTCCAGCAACCGGGCGCCCACCTCGGCGTGATTGACGCCGAGCAGCTTCGTTTCAACCCCGAGAGATGAACTCCCGCTTTTGTCCGTCTCATACACGACTTTGTCGAGCACCTTGTCCAGTGCCGGCGAGAGAACAATCTTGCCAACGTCGTGAAGGATCGCCGCGGTGAAGACGACCTGCGGATCGACCTGGACGTCATGAGCGATCAATTGCGCCGCCACGGCAACCGCGATGGAGTGTTCCCACAGGCCGTTCTCCTCCACGCAATACCCGGTTTGTGAGCCCGACAAGGAGATGGAGGTAGTGACGGATATGACGATGTCGTAAAGCTGATGGAACCCGATTCGGGTGACCGCCTGCTGGAGATTGTCAATCTGGGAGCCGCAGCCATAGTAAGCACTGTTGCAGACGCGCAGGACATTGGCGGTCAGGGACTGATTGTTCGAAATCAGGTCAACAATTTTGCTGCTATCGGAATCGGGTCGTGTGAGCAGGGGCAGAAGCTGCGGCAGGAGGACCGGGGCAGGAACCAAGTGGTGCACCGCACTGATGTATTCGTCAACTGTTGGCATCGGATCCACCGAACCTTCCTGGTTGTTTGTTAGATTATCGGCAGCGTGGCGATGAGCTTGAGCGTTACTGATGCGGGACGACAAGGGCGAGACGCCCGCGCTACTACGGTGGCAGTGTTCAGAGGCAGCCAAATTCTCCGTAAACTCTCTCTGTCAAAACTTATTAGAAATGTCCCCTTTCTTAACTCGTTAGAAATGTCCCCTTTTTCCGGTAGTGGTTTCTTTTGCCGTTGCCGTTCGCGCGGGCGGGCGGGGGCGATGGGGGGAGAGCGC